>ERZ1292632.15-Hain-H43-01um-R2-15-length-210362-cov-8_pt1 | contig 210362 bp, 322 predicted proteins | sample MGYA00564407_ERZ1292632 | MGnify/ENA primary metagenome ERZ1292632 (study PRJEB36523, sample SAMEA6512637) | groundwater metagenome | collected 2019-01-08 | study: AquaDiva: Metagenomics assemblies of 32 groundwater samples | reverse complement strand
AATCGTGGATGCGGCCGACCACTATCTGCTTCGCATGTTTGACCAAACTCGTCGTGAGATGGGCACGTACATTCCTGCAAAGACGGGATTTTGCGGTTCCATTCTTGCTCTCTCTTCCAAAGGAGAGAGGATTGTCGTCGAGTCCAACGAGTGCGCCGGGATCATTGACCCGGACGCCAAGGAGAGCGCAGATGGACAGCATGAGCAGACCGACCCTGAACCTCCGCCATCCGATTCGAGTGAACCTGCCCGCGATGGGCAGGACGATCCGTCTTCCTGACGGTCGTGAAGGATACATCGCTGGACGCTCTGAAAAGAGCGCCGGAAAGATGACCTTCATCGAGGTTTCGAATCGGAAGATCGAAGACATGTGGCCGGCGGAGTTCGCCGGATTCGAGGTGAGCAAGTGAAGAGACGGATCAAGTTGACTGAAAAACAATACGCGGAGCTCATCGAGTCCCGCGAATGGTGCCGTACCCAGGGAATGGACGGTATGGTGAAATGGTACGGCGAAGAGCTCGCCTTCCAAGCACGTCGCGGGGCTCTTCCTGACGGCGCGGTGGAGTATCACCAGATCGAGGAATCACCGAATAGACGTGGACGGTGGGCTTGATGTCCCCGACATGGAAGCGTGAGCTCCTCATCATCCTGGGTTGGGCTGCGCTATACTTCGGTGCTTCAATAGCATCGGTGGTATACACCGGCATTCATGGCGTGATGTTTCTCGCCATCTTCGTATTCGGCCAGTTGATGCATGTGGCATATACCATGGGCATGCAGTGGGCCAAGAAACCAACGATCGAGACCAAGTAGAAGGAACGACATGGCAAGCAAGAGTGAGATCCTTTCCAAGCTGGATGTTTCCGAAGCGCGAGCCGTTCTGGCTGCTGCGATCAAGCGTGAACAGGCGGCCGTCGAGAAGGCGAATCGTGAGTTCCGGGCGATGCCCAAGTACAAGAAGCGGATGACGATCGCTGCTGACGTGCTCCAGCAGGTCAAGCTCAAGCGCTTCATCCCGAAGCAGCGCGTCTACCTCGAGCTGAGGGACGAGGAGGCGAAGGACAGGTTCCGCGCCGTCCGCCATGGCGCAGCGGAGACTGAGGAGTGCGCCACGCTCAACAACGTCCTCGGCGGTTCCTCTTGCGAGGTCTGTGGCATCGGATCCCTTTTCGTGGCGGCCGCAGAGCGCACCAAGGCTTGCGTCGATGACATGGCTGGGGCTGATGACGACAACTTCATGCGCAACCTCCTCAAGGACTACTTCGACATGGACCAGCTGCTCCTGATCGAGGCCGCCTTCGAGGGCCAGTACATCGATGCCGATGACTACGAGAGCTACGAGGTCGAGCAGGAGGACATCGATGAGGCCCTCGACTTCACGAGGAGTGCTACCACCGCGAACGCTCGGCTCGAGCGGATCATGAAGAACATCGTCGAGAACCGCGGAACGTTCATCCCGTGAAGGTTGCATTCGTCGCATCACTGATTCTGTTCGGTGTCGGCGGACTCATCGGAATCGGCAAGATGTTTGCTGAGTTCGAGGAGTGCAGCAGAAGTGACCGTGAAGTCAACTCGGTGATGTGGACTGTGATGATGGTCGCTCTCATCATTGCAGGCTTCTGTGTTTCTGCATGGGGACTTGACCAGCTCGTCAAGCTTCCAGAGCGTCTCTGAAGGTGGTATGATGGGATACGATGCCGAAACTGGATTGGAGACCGCACTTTCCACTTGAGACACCTCGCGCCGACCAGGCGAAGGCTCTAGATTGGATATGTGAACAGTACGAAGCTGGCCACCGTGTGGTTATCGCTGAGTTAGGGACTGGCATCGGCAAGTCAGCAATCGCTGTCACCGTAGGCAGGTGGTTGGAGGCGAGGGAGGGTAATGCCTCCAGCGTCTGCGACAACAAGGCGACGACCTACAATCCTGGCGCCACAGTTCTCACCTCTCAGAAGGTTCTCCAAGACCAGTACGTTCGTGACTTCAAGGATGCGCGTGATCTACGCTCGTCCGCAAACTTTAAGTGTTCTGGCCCTGTGGGCGGCACCTGCGGCGAGACGTCGCGGGTGCGTCGTGCTGTGATTGACCAGACGAAACCGTGGGACCCGAAGAACGAAACATTGCGTTGCAACGCATGTCCGTACAGGGCCGCCAAAGACGATTTCGTGGCCTCACCACTGGGCATCACGAACTACTCGTACTTCCTCAGCGAGTCCACATACGCAGGTGAGATTCCTCCAAGGCGTCTGTTGGTGCTGGACGAAGCTCACAACGTAGAAGACGAAGTTCGTCGCTGGACCTCTGTCGAGGTGAGTGAGACTGATGCTTCTAAACTTGGCGAGGATCTGGAAGAAGCTCGTCGTGATCCGCAGAAGTGGTTGTACGAGAAGTACAAGCCTGCCATCGAGAAGAAGCTCCAAGCCACTGGCACGAAACTGAAGAAGTTCGTGAAGGCTGGTGGGCTCGGCAACGCCGTGGTCAAGGACCTAGCAAACGAAAACGACGTCCAGGACAAACGACTCTGCCAGCTGAACAGGCTCGCCAGCAAGGGCGGAGAGCTGCTAGTGTCTTGGCACGACGATCCTATCAAGCACAAGACGACCGTCAGATTCCAGCCGCTGGATGTAACTGGACTTGTGCAGGACACCCTGTTTTCGAGGGCATCTGCGGTGCTGATGATGTCAGCTACTCTGTTGGACCCTGCAGTCTTCAAGAAGAGCGTTGGCCAGCCCGATGCTCCGTACCTTTCCATTCCGACACCCTTCAAGAAGGAAGCGTTCGGCCTGAAGTTTCGGCCCGTTGGCAAGATGACGATGGCCGAGATCGACAAGACACTGCGCGACTATCCGAAAGCGATTAGAAAGATCCTTGCGGACAATCCCGACAGCAAAGGAATCATCCACACCACGAACTACAAGATCACAAGAGCTTTAGCTGAGGGCCTTAAGGGAGAGAGACGTCTGCTGATCCAGGCCTCTGCCAGAGACAGGGAAGACATCCTCCGCCGGCATCTCAGTTCTACTGAGCCAACTGTGATCGTCTCTCCCTCCATGATGGAAGGCCTAGACCTCAGAGATGACCTCGGCCGGTTCCAGGTGATGTGCAAGGTACCGTATCCAGACATGGGTGACCCTATCGTAAAGCACCGTGATAGGGAGTGGTATAGTTGGAGGACCGTGCGGACGCTTGTACAAGCCATCGGACGCGGAGTCCGGTCCGAGAAGGACTGGACCATCACGTACATCCTTGACTTGAGCTTCCTCGATCTGCTAGAACGAGCTACCGACATGATTCCCGAGCACTTGCGCAAGGGTCTTGTCGTAGAAGATGCCTTTTGATAGATTTCCCGTTTTCACTCTAGAGTGTTAAAAATTAAGGCCATTACCCCCCAATGGTAAAAGGTCTGTCACTCTAGAGAGAAAACTAGTGACCCTGGAGAACACTATGTCATACCAACGGCCAACTTCATCCAACTACCTCCAACCCTGGTCTGTCGTTTCTGACGCTGAGCTGAAGCTCCTGCGTGAGCTTCGACAGGTCGTCAGCTACCAAGGTGGCGTTACTCCCGAGGTGCATGCGCTCCTCGGCAAACTGCGTGAGCTACCGAAGTGAAGCACGATTGGGAGTTGCTGGAGCTCGACGGCGGCCACGTCGGCATGTACAGCATCTGGAAATGCCGCGGTTGCGCGGCCACCAGCCACCACGATGGTGACCTAAGCCGTACGCCTGAACTCGGCCCGTCCACCGACTCCTGCTTCCTCGCGTGCGGATGCATGGAGCTCGCGAACCTACCAGCAGACTGCGCGGCAAGTCAACTAGCGATCGCCGAGCACTGGAATACCTGCAGGTTCACAGGATGCAGCACTTGCAACCAGCCACGCGACTATCATCCACGCAGCGTACGCGAGAGGATGAAAGCGTGCGCTAAGTTCGTGAACTCCGGAGGGCACTACCGAAATGACTATTGAACTGAAGAACATTCCAGTCGTCATCTTGGCTGGTGGCCGCGGGGCTCGCTTTGATCACGAGAGTCAGGTCAAGCCTAAGCCGATGATCGAGGTCGTGGGCCAGCCGATGCTACGGCAAATCATCGACGGCTTCATCTCTCAGGGGTTCCGTGAGTTCATTGTAGCCACTGGCTACTTGGGCGAGCAGATTCGCGAGTACTTTGATGCTGTTGGTTCCAAGTTCTCATTCGATGAAGACGAAGGGATTCAGCATACAGTTCACCACGGCATCATGGGTGAGCCGATCTTTGTCAAGTGCTACGATACTGGACTTGAATCAAACACTGGTGACCGCGTTCGTAAGTTGAAGCAAGTCATTGATGGCCGCCGGTTTGTCCTCACGTACGGAGACGGCTTGTCAGATGTGAACATGGCTGATGTCTTAGACCACCATGACTGGGCCCACAAGTCGTGGGAACAAGAGCGTCTCACTGGCTTTTCGCCACCGCTTGTCACTATGACTGCCGTCAGACCACCAGGTCGTTTTGGTGTCCTCGAGGTAGTAAGTGATGGCGAGTGGAGCACTAACTTCGCAGCTGTTGTAAAGAGCTTCGAAGAGAAGCCTGCACAGGGCCTCATCAATGGTGGATTTATGGTCGTCGAACCAGGGTTTATCACACAGTACCTGGAGCCGTACGGAAGCCTCGAGGGCGATGCCCTGCGACGTCTAGCTTCTGACGGTCTGATGCAGGCTGTGGTTCACGGCGGATACTGGCGCTGCATGGACACTCGGCGTGATCTTGAACAGATCGAGCAGGATGTTCTGGATGGCGACGGTCGGCTACCCTGGTTGAGGGAGAAAAAATGAGCACGTATCTCGTGACTGGCGGAGCAGGCTTCGTCGGATCTGAATTGATCCGCAGACTCCTGAACTCTGGCCATCGTGTAGTCGCACTGGCACGTGACGATGAGCCACCATCTAGATGCACAGTCATCCGCGGATCCGTCGAGGACATCGATGTGGTCCGTCGTGCTGTTGCACGTTATCCAATCGACGGTGTGTTCCACCTGGCAGCGCATGCCAAGGTAGAGGAGTGCAGGCGTGACGTCCTGGGGTGCTTTGAAAGCAATGTCCGGGGAACCTACATCCTACTGTCAGTTCTCGCTCAGACACCCACGGTGCCCGTCGTCGTGGCTACTACAGACCATGTGTACGGAGACCACAAGCCTGGCGACGCTCCATCCAAAGAGAGCGATCCATTTGTTGGTGGAGGCAGCGCTTACGACATCTCCAAAGCTGCAGCCGACTCTATAGCAATGGGATTCGGACAGACGCAGGACGTTCGTGTCGTGAGGTGCGTGAACATCTACGGACCTGGTGACAGAGACATGAGCAGGGTTGTACCCTCCATGGTTGATGATGTCACTGCTGGTCGCGCCATTAGCATCAGATCTGATGGTACACCGGTTCGTGAGTACCTCTACGTCGATGATGCTGTAGATGCTTATGTCCGCGCGATGTACCACGGTAAGAAGGGACAGGCGTACAACATCGGAACTGAGGTTGGTACTAGTGTCATAGAGCTGTCGCAGCGGATCTTTGACGTGACGAAGGTCCTGGGCTACAGAAGCGTGGGTGCCTCCGTCATCTTAGGAACAAGAACTGGAGATATCAGTCAGATCAGGCTGGACTCCTCAAAAGCACATCGGGAGCTTGGGTGGCATGCAGCCACTCATCTCGATCGCGGTCTTTTCAAGACAATCGAATGGTGGAGCGTGCGCAGATGAGAGCAGCGATCATTGGACACAGGTCATGGATAGCGCAGCATCTGATCGGTGAGCTGCGTCGGTACGGCGAACACGAAGTCAACGAGTTCGGTAAGGACTCTGCGCTGACTGGGAACTTCTCCGAGTATGATTGTCTCTACGTCTTCCCAGGGCGCAGTCGGCCAACTAGCGATGAGATGTTCGCAGAGCGTGTCCTCATTGGACACTTGACTGGGATGGCTAGTTCGCGACATCCAAGACGCATAGTTGTACTTGGCTCAACGGCACCGTACTACACGGAGTACGGCGAACACAAGCGGTGGGTAGAGAACAGGTTGATGGAGTCCTGGAGGACCATGCCTGAGACTGTGATACTGAAGGCCCCTGTGGTCTTCGGTCCTGGCCAACCCATAGACAGCACAATGCTCGTGCCGAGCCTCGCCAGAGAGGGTAAAGATCTGATGCTTCTAGCGCCGAGCAACCTGACGAAGATGATTCATGTGTCTTCGTTGGTTGAACACATGGCTAAGTTCGTTAATCCGAACTACTTCGACCACAACGCGGCGGGGGCACCAGACAGCATCTACAACATCCCTGGCACGTTCGCGATAACTCCGCGACAGCTGAAGGATTTGTACGATACCTGGGAGAGTTACCGTTCACGATCGGGATGATCGCCGGTTCCGTCATCCTCGACACCCCATGACAAGATGAGATCGTGCCACAGGGTACCAGAGACGTTTCCAACGATCGTCAAGCAGTTGCCTTCGATCAAACCAAGAAGCTCTTCATCGGACTTTCCGGGCCATTGAGCTTTGGCTTCATTGAGAATGTGCCGCCTGAAGCGTTCAACCTGCATCCGATCATTCAGGTTGTACCCACCAAGTGTCTGTCCTTCCAGCTCGCAGAGGAATCCACCGCCAGTGGTCTTTGGGTTGATCATCTTGACGCGACCTTCATCTTGCTCTCCCTCGAAATCTTCGTGAGAGATGAGCGCGATGCTCATAGAGATCGGGCGCGTATCATCCAGATAGACCAACGCAAAAACCTCCGCGACATCCAATGACTCGCGAAGTCTGTAGAGCCTGGAGAGACTCATTCTCAGTACTTGATGCCCTTACGGGTCGGATCCCACTGCTCAGGGATAGCGTAGCCATTGCCAATCTTGAAGCCAGGACCACCATCGTGAAGTCCGAGCTCCTTCGACATTGGAAGAGCAACCTTCTTCCAGATTGCTTCACCTGGATCATTCTCACGGGTAGCACTCGCCTGGCGGTGGGCCACCAAAGCCTTGATCTTGCCACTGTGCTTCTCTACCTCAGCGCAGATGTACCTGATGAGTTGCGAAACAGCTTCGACTGTCTCACTCGTCAGGATGAGCGGCTTCTCGTGGACAGCTGTGGTCGGATCATCCCAAGTGGTACGTGTAGCCTCGTTGACAACCGTCTTCGGGTCGTCTTCAAGACCAGCATACAGACCATCGATTTCGATACCGACCGTCTGAGCGTTCCATCCATTGCCGTGAACGACGAGCTTATCGAAGTCATGGAGCAGGATGATCTGCCCAGAGCGGGTCACTCCAGCATGAGCACCGACAGTGTCCCAACGGGCCGGCCGCTCTCCCAAGACGCAAGCGGTCTGGTGCAAGCAGATACCAGTCACCTTGGACCAGTCACGCTTGCCGTAGACGTACTTCTGGTTCGCGACCGCGCGACGGTCTTGGAGCCGCTTCTCGAAAGTTACACCAGCCGCGACTGGTGGCTTGATCGGCTCTATGACCTTGGGCGGAGCTTCTGCCTCGAGGTCATTGTGGATCGGCGGAAGGTGCGGCTCGACGGATACGTCCGTCACCGGCGGCTCTGGGATTACCGCAGGTTCCTGCGGAGGAACACGAATTCCCGTGAAGGCCGCAGCCAGGTTCTTTAGAATGTCGAGGAAGCCCATGCCCTAAGTGGGCTACGAGCTAGAAAATCGTCACACTTGAGACCACACGGCGTAAAGTTGTGATATGATTCATAAAGGAGCAACAGATGGGATCAGCTGATGACACGTTAGGCGCCATGATCGAGGGTCTGCGGGATTCCCGTCGCCCTGAGATGGACCTTGTCGTAGATGTGCTGCAGGAGGCATTTGCTTCGCAGGGCATCCTCGCCAAAGAAGTCCTCGATGGCACTGATGGAACTTGGATGTGGGAAGACACCAGCATGATGGAGTCGATCCCGCGGTTCTACATTCTCTCTAGATCGAATGCCAAGGGCATGGAGGGTTATCCGCTATTCACAGTCCGCCAGGCGTACTCTGTGAAGATGGACACATGGCTGGTCATGTCAAGCATCGTCCCAGGGCCAGACAGATCTGGCATATCCAGATCCCTGTCGCTCTTGATCGCACAGCATGCTGGAGCATGGGCCGGAGTGCGATTCACCGTGGCTGCATCAACACTGAACGGTGGACATCCGCATGCCGGTGTGATCGCCGCTCGTGAGCTGATGACGATGAAACCGCCAGTCTACGAAAACCTGGATGCCAAGGTTCAACAGGCCCTCGATGATGGATACGTAGTCGAAGCTCCAGTCTCTTCAAAGAAGAGAGAGATGAACTGAATGAGGGAGCATCGGTTTATCCGACACTCGACCTCAACGAAACTTGTTGCAATTTCAGGCTTCAAGAACAAGGCGCGTAAGCTCAAATCTGTCCGTAAGCACGGAATGTGGGCCTTCGTAGACATCCCGGCTGCCGAAGATGAGATCTGCGAAGTTCACTACTGGCACAGAGCCGATCAGCCAGCCGATCAGGTCGCGCTAATGATCGCACACGAACTCGGCCACATCGCTGACGGAGGTCCTAAGGACCACGTAATCGGAGATGCAGCCGAGGAAGATCGGGCAGATGAATTTGCCCGTGCAGCTTGGGAAGCTGTCAAGGTAGTGATCGCGTCTGGTATGCTAGCAGATCCGCGGAAGAGGGTCCGCCGTTCACCAGACGACGATTGCGATCACTGATTGAGTGTATCAAGGAACTGCTTTGCCTCATCGAGGCTGCATCCCGTGATAGACCTGATGTACCAAACCGCAGGGATGGTGTTGTAGTTCTGTACGATCGTCCTGGCGGTCTCCAGCTGCAGCTCCGAGACGAAGTCCAGTGACTCTACCCGGGCACTCTCTGAGATTGTCATCTCGCGGCCGAGTGCCCGTTCGATGTGCTCTAGCTCGAACTCTCCTAGAGAGAACTTGTGCTTTTCGCTGCGACACATATCACACACTCCTATAGTAGACGTCCACGTACTTCCTGATACGCCTTCGTTCGGCGTGCAGTGGCACTACATCGTAGTGGCTCTTGATTCCAGACATCAGGTCGAAGAACTCCTTACGGTCCTCCGAAGTAGCGATCGACCTTGCTGGCAGCACCATGCAGCGCAACCCATCGTACGGTCTTGCCATGAAGGCAGCGTACGATGGGTTGACTTCTGAGATACGGAGAGCGTCTACCCTCCTGCCTGTGCAGCCACGTGTTACTGGCGGAGCAAAGACAACAGCATCGAATTGCGACCAGTCGATCGCAAGAGCGTCTCCCTTGATCCAGGTGCCCTCTGGGTAGTAATCCATCCAGCGCCGTTCCAGGTCGTTACCGACGACACTGATCCCGTGCTCCCGGTACGCCCGACCCAGGACACGTAACGAGGGACCGACGCATAGTTCAAGTACCGACTTTGCGCCGAGGATGGCGAGATTCTCTGCTCGCTGAAGCGCGCACTCCGGATCGGTTCGCGCGGTTTCATCGTCTGACAGCCTTGACAGGTTTGCCTTCATACTGACTCCTAAGATCGTGTGCGCGGCCGAGGACCCACCGGGCCCAGCCGCCCTTCCTACAGGTTCCGTTGAAGAATGAGTTGCCGCATGCCCTGTACATCAGGGCCCGTCGGATGTTGCCACGCACCCTGCGGTCTGCAAGGAGCATCTGCATCTCTCTCACGCCGTCCGCTACAGCTGCGTCTACGTCAACTTCCCAGGTCCTGCAGACCGAACGCGGAAGCCCGATGTCGTGCGGACCAACCTGCATGACTCCGCACACCCGACCCTTTCGGACGTTTGGCTTGAACCGACTCTCACCCCACATGATGGAGACGAGCAGTTCTGCTGGCAGATCCTCAGTCTCATGCTTGATGGCTGCCTCGACTGCTGGCACCGCATACTCTGATTTAACATCAGGGAGAGAGACGGCGTTCTGCCTGATACGGTCGTGCCTCTCATCAGCGATTGCCGGAGTTGTGAGTGCGAGGACCATGACCAGCGTTCTCACCTTAGAAGCCTCCGTGAATCGGATCCTGTCGCCACGGGGTGGGATCGCTGTCCTTGCCGCCCATGCCACGCCACGTGTAGTCGAGGTGGACCATGACGAAGCTGGAGGCCAAAGCGTACCGGGCACACAGGTCAAGGACCTCGTGGATGCCATTCTTGACGGTCTCGAGGTCATCAGACTTGGTAAGCCCCATGAGCTTCTCGACCATCTTGTGGTCGAGCTGAGTCTCGGGCGCATCATGCATCAAGCCGATGAGCTGCTTTCCGACATCAAGATTGTAGATTGGCGTGCCGTCGGCCTTTGTGTATTTGTCCGTACGGAAATCTTTTTCATTCTCGTCCATCTAGTTTTCCCTCCAGTGTGTTTGATTGGTTAACCTTGGTTGGTAGGTGGCCGTCAGTAGAGGCCCGTGGCGGGCACTACAGGTGTTTTTTACAGAACAGGTACTTCGCGACGCCGGACATCTTCTGCACGGACTCCTGTCGCCACCCTGCCTGGATGGCGTCCATGAGGGCGATGATGGGAGAGCCGCGTGGCGGAAGGGACTCGGTGCAGTCGTCCGCATCACAGCGCGCCGTGTAGGTCCACATGTCATTGTCGTTGACGTCCTCTGCGATCATAGCATTCCTTTCACGGAGTCGCCGATCTCATCCTCTGACCAGAGGATCTCCTTAACGAGCCCACCAGGTCCAGTGATGCAGTAGTACCTGCAATTGAACGGTTCGCCGATGAGCGTGGTCGGAGTGTTCCGCGTGACAGAACGTCGCATGGCCCGTTGAACCCACATGTACGCCTGAACAACTTGCCAGTCGTTGGCACAGTGCAGATGGAACGTGCCATCTGGGCAGTTTCCTGGATCACAAGCCAGCTCTGGTCCCCAATAGACGACGGTCATCTCGTGCACCACCAGGGACGCCTGCACACCATGCAGTTCCGTCCCTCCTCTACTACGTCACCACCGCAGACGCAGGTCTTGTAGATGCCACACCCTCCGCAGATGCACGTTCTGGCTCTCCTCATGGAGCCGTCCGTGTTCACCTGGTCAGAGCGTAGCTCGACAGAGCTCCACGTTCTACCGAACGTCTGGATGTAGTAGTCTGTCAGTTCGCCGACCGTCATCGTTCCTCCGGTGGCCACGAGCAGATGTACCAGCCATTGCAGTCACAGAGATGTCGTTCACCAGGCACTACTGGCTTGTACGGGATTCCTGCGGCCTGAGAGCGCTCGACGTTGCATGAGAACAACTGCCGCTCTGCTATCGATTTAGGGATCTTCAGCGCTGTCATTGTCGGAATCGGAGTCTTCGTGAACCTGTCGATGACACGCTGGATGAGACTCACGGCTCAACCTTTGTGACACGACCGTAGACCCTGTCGAACGAGGTCCATCCGTTCTCGTGGCCTTTGTTGTTTCCGATGAACACACGTTCACCATGCTCGCTGAGCTGCAGCACGAGATGGAGATACTGGTTCCCCTTTACCGTGCAGAGGACGATGTCGCTCACCTCGAGCTCATCGCTGTCTTTGATCGGCTCTACGGTGACCAGATCCCCGCTAGAGATACGAGGTTCCATGCTGTTTCCGCGAGGTCTGAAGCGGACGGTCTTGCCATCCTGCAGATCCTTGATGTGCCTGTCTGCCCATCCCATGGTTTATCCCCTTGGGTCCCGCACACCACCACAGTTGCAGTCCTTGGAACGCCATGCCCCGCAGGCGCAGCCAATCGTCCAAGGATCGTCATCTGGCGGTTCTGGCGCGCGTGTGACAACTGGAGGATCTGGTAGTTCCTCTGCGCTGAGCTCGATAGCCCGCTTCGCTATGTTGCCGACCATTGAGCGGAGGATCCACTCAAGTTCCTTGTCCTTAGGATCAGCATACCGCTCTTTGTAGATCGTGTCAACGATCTCGAGTAGGTTTCTTTTCACGTTTCACCTTCTTCGGTTTGTAACGGCACTGACACCAATCAAGACGGAGACGACAATCGAAGCAATCGTGGTCCCATCTGAGAGTGACACGACCTCCAATGTACTTCGGCAGCGGGACCATGTGTCAGTCCATCTCGATAGGGAACGGCTCCACTTTCGTGGCGAGGAGGTCTGCTGTGGTAGGCGGCACTGGTACCAGATCGTTGGTTCCAGGATCGACAGCCATCGTCTTCGTGATGACCACGATCGCGCCGTCGGCTGCTTTGGCAGGCGGGTTCGTGACCCTGAATCCCTTGCGTCCGCTTACCTTCTCCTCGACAACTGTGAAGCCATCGCGGATAGCAGCTTTCGAAGCCATCTCGAGACCTGCACGCCACATACCGGCGTTGGTCACGATAGATGCATTCTCTGGAGAGAGCTCGAAGATGGTGTACCCGTTGACGTGCTTACCCTCCATTAGGAGGGTGTAGGCAACGTCGCGGGCACGTTCGAGGGCGTTGCGAGCCTGGCCGATGCCGCTCGTGTTCAGTGCCGCTGGCACTCCGACGCTGAGACCGTTCTGGAGGATGTTCAGCGGGACCTGGAAGCCTGCACGGCCGACACGGTTCTTGCGCACCTCGAGAGTCCGTTCGGACTTCTTCGCATTCGCGGTGAGATGAAGGTGGATGTCAACGAGGTGGGCCAGCGCTGCTGCGCCCTGGTGTGTCGTGCCGGACTTGTCTACGTGCGAGACGAGGACAATGCAACCGTCAGCGCTCACGACCTGGCCGACGAGCGCTTCGGCCGCCTCGAACTGAGCATCGTACTTCCGCTTCCCTCCCCAGACCAGAGTCTGGATGGAGTCAACGAGGCACATCCCGATGCCCTTCCCGTTCGGATCTGCGTTGATGTCTCTGATGGTCTCGAGCGCCGCCTCGCCATGCCTCAGCGGGACGACGTACGGATCAGCGTCCTTGCACCCGAGTCGTTCCCAGCGACCTTTGACGCGCGCCGCTGTCTCCTCACCATGAAGGATGAGAGCATCGCGTCCGGTCTGGGCTGCTGCCATGAACGTTGCGATGGTAGACTTGCCGCCACCAGGCATGCCTGAGATGAGGATACTGGTGCCAGGTGGAAGACCCTGAGGGCCATCCTCGTGTTCCGCAAGACATGCATCGAGTCCCGGGATCATAGTGCTGAAGCGTTCAGGTTCCGGTGGAGTCTCGATTCCAGAGATTCTCTTCGGTGCCTTCTTTGGTTCTTCGGCCATTAGCTTATCCTACCGCAATTAATTGCGGTGAAATGACAAAAAGGGGAGAGAGAAACATTCTCTCTCCCCCGACAAGTACGTTGAAATCGAAAGGTCGCTCGTCGCTCTTAGGCTAAGCTAGCGTACAGGTACTGTTGCGCCTCGGTCTCCTCGACGCCCGCCCACTGGGTCGGATAGACGATTTTCTCGGTCGAGTCCGTGTCCATGGTGATCGCCCAGAGGCGCTGACCAGCACGGTCAAGGACACCGAGCACCTCATCGTGCCTACGGGCAGCGGCGTCATTGAACACAGCAGCAGGAATGCCACCGCTCCAATGACCCTTCGTTCTTCCGAAGGCTTCATCGCAGATGAATGCAACTGCGATATCCTCGACGTTCCGCTGGATGTTCTGGCTGATGTCCCTGCGACCGAACACCTCTTCCATCGCAAGATTGATTGCGCCGTGGATACAGAACTTCTCTGCGCCACCGGCGCCGCTGCTCATGCGACCCTTGACCCATCCATCTTGGATGAGCTCATGGGCACGGCACGTCACGGAGGCTGCCAAACCCAGGATCGTCTCGTCGGTCTGAAGCTTCGACATGTCTTTCTCCTTTTCCATCTGGGACATCATATCACAGCAGATTGCGGTGAATTGTCCGAGGAATGAATAGGACTTAGTCCTCGCTTCCGACCCAGAGTTTCCCGATAGCTTCACGATCAGCCGTCGGAATCTGAGCCTGATCGATGACCATCATCCGATCCATGTGATCGTAGATGCGAGCCGTGCGTGCGGTGCCGCGCCAAGACATGACGGCTCGGATCTTCGGGACCCGTGTCGTCTGCTGCCACTGCTTTCTAGATTGTGCATCCCACTGCCAGTTCGTGACATCCTTGTAGATCAGCTCTGTCACCAGGCCGAACTTAAGAACTGTGTCCCGTCGGACCGAGGCGGCGTATAGGATGTACGAGCCGACAGTGACCTCGCGACCGCTCACGTCTTTCCACACTGGGTTGGGATTGACGATCGGGAGTCCATTCTTGTCGGTGGTGTCAACGGTACTCATTTGAGACGTGCCTCCACCACGTTCTGAAACTCCTCGTTGGAGATGATGCCAGCACGGACAGCAGTGAGGGCCTCGAGAACCTTCTCTCTCTGTTTCTCTTGGTACAACGCGGAGTCGCTTCCGCTGCTTTCCGCAACGTACGAGCAGACACACTTGTCGCACTGAAGGAAGGTCAAGGTATGATCGATGTTTTGCCCATCAGATTTCAGCGTCCCAGGACAGTCACCAGGACACGGACACTTCACTGCTGGACATGGATCGAAGGGAGAGACGAAGTACTCATCTGGGCTATTCCCAGACATGTCTGTATGATGCAAGCAAGGCATGTGGGTCCTCCTGAACTGACCATCGATCGGTCCTGCTCAGACCGATCTGGGGAACGCTCAGAGGCAGTGTTAGGCGCGGGCCTTGTTGATCGCCTTGATCAGTCCGAGCTTGCCACCACCGACGCGGGAGGCACCCACCATCTTGAGTCCCTTGGAGGCGTACACTCGGAGCTTCTCGAGAGTCACACTCATGAGCTGCTCGTCGTCCATGGCGTCGAGTGTTGCCCACTTCTGCGGACGTGCCTTGACTGGTGCCTTCGCTACCGTCCCATCGTACTCGGGCTCCTTCTCCGGAAGCTCTTCCTCTGGGATAGAGGTGGACGGCATGTACTCGCCGGAGTGGATACCGATCACAGCATACTCGCAGACGCGCATCTTCCGCGAGCTGTGATCGTTCGGCACGCTGACGACGTCCCGAGGGTTGACCTTCACAATCACCACCTTGGGTCCGAATGCCGTCGCATACTCGAGCGCGCCGACGTGCAGACCCTGGTGACACGCATGGTCCGGATCGTCCGAGATATGGTTACGAGGCATCTTGATGACCGCACCCGGCTTGTTCTCGAACTTGCCGGTGTACTGGTCCATGAAGTCCGTGCGGACTCCCTTGTATGCAAGGAAGTGCCCGTCCTTCGTGAGCGGGATGCCGAGCTGATTCAGGAACCGCCAAAGCTGCTGCACAGAGCGCATCGACGGGTTCTGTTGGAGGTTCTCCCAGAACTTGAAGAGTGGCTCCGGATCCTCACCCGTGGCCGCCATGTCCACGATACGATTGTTCAAATCGCTCGGGATTGGAGTGCCGTCGAAAGACACCTCTTGGCCTTTGATCGTGAACCGACCCTTGGCCCAGCGCTGAAGGCTGGTGTCCGCGCGGAGGTGCGCCTTCACGTCATCCCACTTCTCGGCGATGAGCGCCGCCCTGAGCTGGTTGAAGTTCGGGGCACCACGCATGACCGTAGTGAGCTTGCCGTCCATGACGACGACTGCTGATTCTGGTGTCACTGTGTATCTGTTCACGCTGCCTCTTTCTTTTCGGCCTTGTCAGCCATTGCATTGACCTTGTCCACCAGCTGGATGTACTCCAGCCAGAGTTCCTTGTTCTGCTCCTTAAGGGCGTCCAGTCCGACGGCCTTGAGAAGCGTGTACCGCTCTTTCAACTCTTCGACTCTCTTGACAGAATCCAAGAGGTTACGTCGATTGGAGTTGATCACGTGGTTGACCGCGGTCTTGATTTTGCTGTCGGCCTGGCCGAAGATTATCTTACCGCTTTCCTCCATGGCTGCGATGTTGGAGAGAACGTGGTCCTTACCGAGAGTCTTCTCGATGAGAGGCCTATCGAGGTGCCGCCACCCGCTGATGAAATCGAAGACATTCGCCAGCTCCGCAACCTTTGGGTCCTTGAGGAGCATGTCTGCCATCAGCGTGTTGCGCCACTTCCGATATTCGATCCCTTTGAGGTTGCTCGCGATCGCGGGCTTGGCCTTCGTTGTCTTGTATCCGTAGATCTTCGGCATTGTCATGCCGAGTTCCTTCAAGAGCTTCTCGTCGTTCCTAAACGTGTTGTAAAAGCCCTCCATGTTCTCCACACGGTAGCTCTCGAGCACCACGAAGACGTCAGAGTCCTGTGGGAACCGCTCGATCGGTGTCCATGATTCAGACCGTGTGTCGTCGTAGAACGGCTTGGTCGGATCTAGAACGAACGACTTGGACTTGGCGCGAAGAGCATCCCTCGGCTTTCCCGTCTTCTTGTCGGTAGGTGGGTTCCACGGGAGCGACGTGAGGAGAATGATAGTCGCTCCCTCACAACTTGCTGTCTTTAGACTCCTCTTCAGTTCTGCCACCAATTGGCCTGAACTGGCGCTGTGGAACGTCTGTGTCGGCGAGACGAGATAGTCGTGCTCCCTGAAGGAGTACCCTGCCGTCGCCTTCTTCTTCTCATCTCTGACAACGAAACGTACATCGTTAGCGACAGAAACCCATGTCGTGGGCGTCATTCGATTCTTGTAGTTGCGGGTCGCCACTGAGAAATTCGGATTGGTCTTCAAGTCGATCGACGTGCCGCTGAGGTGTTTCAGCCGCGGTGGAAGAGGGAGTCCCTTCCGTTGAATCGAGTTGACCCGAATCCGCTTTTCCCAGTCCGAGACATCGTCGATGTCAGAGAGGATGAGCCGCACGTACTCGTCGATGATCGCGTTGATCCGTTCACGGAGCATCCGCTTGGTTCCATCATCGTATTTGAGGCTCTCACGAGAAGCCGCAAACCGAAGAGAACCGATCGGGAACGGCAGAACACCGCCGATGCCATGAGCAGAATGGCTGAGCCGATCTGAATCGGCCAAGTTTCCATCTAGCTGCGTCAGGTCGATCTTGTAGGCAATCGGTCCCATCTGAGCGAACCAGAGTCCACGCCTGCTGTAGTCATCCTTCTCGTCGATCTTACCGAGGTCGCCGACGGTGCGGTACCCTTGGTAGCCCTCCGGAATCGTGAGGTTGATCTTGGGCCGCGGGACGAAATTCGCAAAGAGTCCGATCGCTCGACTCTCGAATGCCGGGATGTCTTGCGGCTTCACCGCGATCTTGATCTCCACGCCAGTCTCGGCCGGGTCACACGGCTCAGAGTGCAGCAAGTCGCAGCGGCCACGGGCATCCGAGAGGACAGCCACGTAGATGCGCTTCATGCCGCCGTTCCACGAAGTAATCGTGAAAGAGTCCGAGTACGCGAAGCCAGACTTGGAACCGATGCCGAGCATGCCAGCGCCGTCGTTGCTGTTACGCTTGGTACTGGCACCGTACTTCGTGTAGACCTTACCGATGTCCTCGTGAGAGAGACCTGGGCCGTCGTCCCTGATGATCAGCTCAGGAGAACCGAGGGTGGGCATGGTGACCCTGATCGGTACGTCTCCCTTACCAGCCATAGCGTTTGCATCCCAGGCATTCGTGCCGTACTCGCGCAAGACCGCGAGGATCTTGTCGGAGTACAGAGTGTCACGCAGGATCGTCATGATCCATGCGACGTCGTCCTGGGAGATGTCGAACGACGTGGTGTCGTCCACCGCGGACGACTGGACGTCCCGCTCTTCAACCTGTGGAATCACTTCGGTTCTTCCTTCTTCGCTTTGTGATTTCCCCTGGGAACGTCGCGCGTGCCAAGGGTAATGACCGCCATCGTGGTCATGTCGAACACCTCGCCAATGAGGAGAGTCTGCATCTCACGGATGGAGTACCCCATCGCGGACCACTTCTCGATGATCGAGCCGAGGCCATGGATGTTGCACTCTGTGGTGAAGTCCCTGGCCTCGCGGGTGTACCGTTCGCCGTGTTCAGTGTAGAACGATTTCATTTGCCTACCACGATCTGCGACATGCGCCTGAAGGTCTCGAAGTATGGACGGGACGAGATGACGCCGTCGGTCGTGTACTGGTCCGACGCCTCCTGGTCATCCTCGACGCTGTCGTTGCGGATGGATTCCTTGAGGACGTAGTACCCGCGGACCCCCTCGACCTTCACGAAGTGCCGGTCGAAGATCCGTCGAAGGTTGTTCCGGTTGTTGTCAAACTTCCGGTACTTGTTCCAGGAGTCGTAGACCGCCTCGGCCTCACGCCAGCGGATGAGCTGACCCGGCGCATCCCACGCCATAGTGATGATCCGCTTTGTCGGACCGTCCTTGCGACTCTTCATCGGTACGGTGCTCCTATCTCGAGTTTGACATCCGTAATGCGAGCCTCGACTGTCTCGAGGCTGTCAACACGGATACGATCGATGTAGATGTGGTTTCCGTCCGTCTGGACGCCACGCTTTGCGAGGTACTCGACGATCGCTTCAGCGATCTCAGATGCCTTCATGATCATCTTCACAGTTCCTCCGATCGGTGGCGGTGCCCGCCACCTGTCTGAGTCACCAGTCGATGTCGATGAGACAGAGTCCGACGGACGCAGGCGGAGCACCGTCGAAGAGCTCCTCTAGCGCATCGCTAGAGGGTGGGAAGCCCTCTGCCTGTAGAGCTTGCACTACCGCGAGCGCTGCTCGATTGAGCTCGACGTCCTGAGGCAGATCTGCCGGGATGTTCGTTAGGGCATGAATCCCTACGAGTGCCGCGACCAATCGATCAGGGCTGATCCCATTCGATTCCCATGCCTCATGAGCACTCCAGAGCAGCTCGAGCGTCAGATCGAGTCCGCCAGTTGCAGAGGAGATCTCGTGCACCCACTTGGCCAAATGCCTGATGGCGTCTTCCACGGGACGAGAGAATCCCTCGATCACCCTGGCCTCTAGCTCCAGGGTGTAGGGCTCGATCATGCTGAGGGCGTTCTCCAGCTCCCTGCGTGCAGGGTACGAGAGGCGCCCGCCCTCGAACAAAGAGTCAGCGACCGTTGTGCCGTCCACCTCGAAGGTCGCAAGGTGGATTTGCAACTCAGGTGATTGGCGGACTGTCAGTGTCATCGTCTTCCTCCTCTTCCTCTGTCTCCTCTGGAGGCAGAAGCTTCTTGATCCGCTCGATGGCGATGACCCAGTCACCCGAGTCTTCGCTGGTTGGATCTGGCAGCGCGGCACGGATCTCGTCCACCAGGTCACGATACTGTGATCCAGCGTCGATCGCCACGTTCAACGCAGTGTCGTACACCACTCTCGCAAGCTGGTACGACTGCTCTGCGCTGAGCTCTGGCAGTGGAACGTCGAGCTCGGCAACAGGCTCGGGCGGCATCTCGAAGTCCATCCACGGGATTGACCCGTCGAACTCTTTGATGAAGTCTGCATAGGGCCGGCCATTGCCCAGCTTTGCATCCTTCTCTGTCATCCCGGCTACGCGCCAGAAGTCGTCACGGTAGAGAGTGAGTTTCATGGGACCTCCGCAGCCTTGATGGCCTCACGCTCCCGGCGTCGCCGATCGATGATCGACCGGGCGACTGCCATAGAGACCGCTGAGTGCATGAGGGCCTCGACGTCCCGCATGTTGTATCCCTCTCGGCAGAGTCGCTCAGCGATTGCTTGGACCTCGCGATCGATGGTGCGAGCCACTCCGCTGCCATCTGGAGTGAGTGAGTCTTCGATCGCCTGTGGCAGATTAGAGTCAGACGGCTCTACAGATGTGTGGAAGAGTCGGACGCTCATCAGAGGTAGTCCTCGTCTGCCCAGGTGCTGAGCCGCTCGGTCAGTCGCTCCCTCAACTCCGAGCTCTCGGAGAGGGCAAGCACCTGGCAGATGAACTGCAGGACACTCTCGTCGTTCCCGTTAAGGGCACGCACGATGTCCGCCGGATCGATGGGAGCGATCAGTGTAATGTTGGCTTCGATCAAGCCAATCGGCTTCTTCTCTTCCTCTTCGTCTGCCATGATCAGTCCTCCGTTGCGGGTTCGGCGGTTTCGAGGCTCGTCTCGAGCTCGTCATCGGTCATAGCCAGCACCTCGGGCGGTGCCTGCTCTGCCAACTTGGTGAAGCGGCGGGCCAAGAGGACCGTGACCTCCCAAGTGTCGATCTCGGCGTCGAGCTCTTGGATGAGCTCCAGGACGTCGAGGATCGGGATGTCCTCGACGATGTCCTTCGCCTCGAAGTTGACGGGAACGGTGAGCTGGAATTCGGTCGGAGCGATCTCGGTGTCTGCCACTGTGGTTCTCCTGGTTGCTTTGGTTTCTATCTTGCTCAGAGGAGCCTGTGTGATCCGCGAGGGAGTCTCCGCCCTCGCGTGTCCTACGGCTGCTTATCGCCTGCTGCGAAGATGAGCGCTGCTAACGGAATACCGTTGAGCACCGCCGCAGCTGCAAGCACCGCCGAGAGGACAGTGTTGCCTGACGCGAGAGTGGCGATCGCAAGCGACGCCCAGAGGAGGAACGATACTGCGAAGACCGTGATAGGCTTCCACATTACGACACCTCGATCCCGACTTCTGCCAGCTCGCTAGCAGTCTGCGCTGCCAGTTGAGCCCGGTACGAATCGGCGAGCTCCCTGAGGTCGGTGCGATCGTCGACGTGCTGGGCAGCATCGTCACGAGTCATCTCGCCGTACGTTTCCGGATTCTCGAGGAGCATGTTGATGCGAGCCTCACGGGCCCGTGCGTGGAGGTGTGCGAGCCGGTCCTTCAGGACACCGCCCTCGGGCACCGGAGCCAGTGCCTCCTCGGGGATGGGGGCCGCAATCGCTTTGGGCTTGCGGATGGGCTGCTTGGTAGCCGCAAACGGCCGCGGCTTGTTCGGCACCTGCTTGCCGAGAGCGGAGTCACCGAGCATGCGGAGACAGCGCTCCAGCTGCTCGAGGTCGGGAACAATGTGGCAGCGGATGCTGCCGTTCGGTGCACCGAGCTGCTTGTACGCCGGGTCGTCCGTCGGAAGGTCGATCGTGAAGTCGATCCTTCCGAGCGAGCGCGACTTCTGGACGTAGATGCGGTGCTTGTTCGTCGGACCTTCGACCTTGATGAAGGTCGCGGTGCCGCCAACGATGAGTCCGAGCTCCTTTGCCACCTTGTCGATGGTCCCCTGCGCCTGTTCGAGGGTGATGTCACTCTTCGCCATGCTGTCTCCTTTGGTGTTGAACTGTTTTTCTGCGTTGACAGTAGCCGGCTGGTCCGGCCACATCTTGTGTGTCATTTGTTTGCCTTTGAGCGGTTATCATACCACCGCTGCATCCACATTAGAATTCCAAAAATTGCCTTGATGATAGGCATCGTAACCGCCGGGGTGAATCGAACCCCCGAGACGGGCCTTCCTACACCATGAAGAGCACCGTCCTGCCACCGCGGTCCTTCGGGCACGGGCCTTGAACCCGACGTCCCTTGCGAGCTTTCGCTCGCCTTAAGCTTGTCCCTGCGACTCGGGGATCCACTCGAGCCTCACCTGCTGGGTGAGAGCGATAATCTCCGCGAAGGGTTTGTACATCTCACGGTCCCAGTCCCCGACGCCAGTGTGTTCGAAGGCGAGGGTCGGACCGCCCATGTAGTGTGTGCGGAGAGCAGAGCCGGCCCAGTTGCTGACCTTGTAGCCGACCTCTGGCTTACCGCCTCGCGCCTTCCAGTCCTTGAGCTCTTCCTCGAGGAACTCCTTGACCTGGCTGACGGTAAGTGCCTTGAGCTGACCCTGGATGGCCTCCGTCTTGTTGATGTCGTTGGGCTGTCCCATCTTGGTCATCAACAAAAAGTCCCTCACGACCTCGTTCTGTGTGTCACTCACGACACACCCTCCTTTGATGAAAGTTCCTGCTCGAGCTGCTTTTCAGAAGCTTCGACCATCTCCCTGAGCTCGCGCTGAGAGACCTCGACGACTTGCTCGATGCGAATGCCGTGGGGCGGTTTCCCAGCGAACATCCGATCGAAGATCTGTTCGACAGCAGCCCGCTGAAGACCGATCCGGTACGGAACTTTGAGTTCCTGGCACTTCTCGTCGATGTTGTCGAGGTCCTCCGGATGAATGACCGTGCCACCTGCGACGTGGCCAGCCATCCGAGGATCGTAGATCTCGACGACGAAGATGCGGCTGCCGGGCGGGATCTCGTCCAGCTTGCTCTTGGGATCAGATTCGACGATCATGATGCGTCCCTTTCAATGTCAACTTCGAGTGGTTCTTCATCAGCGGCGGATTCGAGTTGGTAGGCGATGTCGTCGAGCGCGTACTCTTCGATCATCGTCTGAGCCACGGTCGCGCTGACCTCGTGGTACTTCGCGAACAGGTCGACGAACTCGGACATCATGATGGTGCCCTTGTCAACCCATTTAACGAGTTCCTCGAACTCGATCTCGCCGACCTCCTCTTGGTGGACAGCGATCTCCCACTCGTCAGAGCGGAGCTCGAAGAGGTCGTCACCGAGCTCGATCTCGATTGTCCTCACTGAGCCACCGCCTTGTCGAGCTTGCGGCTGAAAGCCAACTCCATGTTGGCAAGGGTGAGAGGAAGGGAGAGGGAGACGAGCTTGGCGGTCAGGCGCTTGGCCGTCTCGAACCACTCGGTCCATTCCTGGTCCATCCCGGCTTCCCACTCATCGTCGTCGGCCTCCGACGACTCGTTGAACATGTCCTGCCACTTGTCTTTGGGCCAAGTGCCTCCCATGTTCTCTGTCGTCCACCTATCGGCGGCACAGCGGGCCAGAGCGTTCTCGGTCGCATGGACCTCAGACTCCAGCTCTTCCTTCGTTTTCTTTTGGCTCATGGTGATTCTCCGTTGTCTTTGCTGGCCTGAAATCCAGATGGGCTGACGAAAGGAATGACCTTCGCGCCACCCTCGAGGACTTCGAACTTCGCTTTGGGTTTCGGCTTGTCCTTCTCCTCGACGACCTTCTTGCCCGGGTAGGGCTTGTCGAATTCAAATGACGCACGAAATTTCTCATTGCTGACGCTTAGACGTGTCTCGCACGTCTCGCACCAGAGATCGAGAGTGTAGGAGTTGAAGGTCTTGCCGCCTTTCACTACCTGCACCAGCTTCGGCGTCCAGTTGATTTTCTGTTCCTCACAAGAACAGATCGGCTCGGTCATCTGGATAGTGATTCTCTTGAACATCAGAGCCCTTTCTCTTCGCATTTGCTGCATGCGTGGAGGGCTCCTGGGCACTCCTTCTTGCATGTCCTGCACAGGTTTGTGAGATGACCGCAGCATGCTTTGGTCGGCTGGGTCACAACATCTCCGCAGATCTCGCATGTCTTTTGCTTCATCGTTTCATCCTTTTCCTCCATCGCCCAGAGGCGCACCTCATGAGCTGTGGAGATTAGCTTCTCTTCTTGATCGTCCTGGGAACATCGTAGCTTCCCAAGAGGAGAATCGCTCTACCGACAGACTCGACATCAGCCGGGATCCAGGAGGAAATCCTCCCGTTGTATCGGCCCGCGTGTCTAGCACCAGATACGAGATTCGGTGGCAGAGTGGAGTCCACCCGTCCAACCGCGAGTTTCCCCTTCGAGATGTACACCTTGTGTCCGTTCACCAGGCTCTCGATCTTGATCCAAGAAACGTTGTGTTGGATCCTGATCTTCCCTGCGACGCTGGTCATCGCAGGGCCAAGGTTGACCATGAAGCGATGGAAGGCGGCTTTGGATTGAGCACGCCTGTCCTGTACTTCCATGTCTCCAAGGATGCTCTCGATCTGAGACACCGCTTGGTCGATAGCCCTGAGAGCCTTTTCGCGGTCGTATCCTGGTCCGACCTTGAGGTTGAGAACGTTCGCGAGTTCATTGACATTCGAGGTTTGAGTCACGGTAGCTGTTTCTTTTCTGGGCTCTTTCTTGTCATGTTGTCTTATAGGCCCCAGGAGAACTCCTCCCGGCCTAGGCGTGTCCTCGATCGTCGTAACGCAGTAGACTGCCTTTGCCTACTCCATCGGCGTCGAGGGCCCATTCTAAATTACTCCTTGATTAGCGGGCGGGGATTGCCGTCCCCACCCTGTAACTCAGGAGCTTTCACCATCCTGGCGTGGCCGCGCCGGTGGCCTGATGTGTTCGGCGAGGCTCACCAAGAGCTGGATTGCCTCGGTCACCGCTTCAGTCTCTGGAGGCAGACTGGATGCGATCCTGCCGTTGCTTCCCTCGTACGGGATGGCGCCAGTAATCAGGTCCGCATCCAGGGTCGACTCGATCCGGGAGATTCCGGTCTTCGTCTTGGCGATATAGACCTTGTGTCCATTCGCCGCACCCTCGATCTTGATCCAACCAGCATTGCTGGAGACCTTGACCTTGTCCCCTGCCCTCTTGAGAGGGTCCCTGAGCGCCGCCATGAACTGGTCGAAAGCAGCAGGACCTTCATGCTTGCGCAGCCCTTGGAGATGAGGCCTTACGACCTTCGCTTCCGTGGGATGCGCATCAGCATCCTCGAGAGTTGGCAGCGTAGCTTCGGCGACTTCCGCCGCAGCATTAGCTGCATCTCTCGCGGCCTCGATGGCTTTCGTGAGGTCATCTCTCGTGGGTTTCTTCCCAATCACAGGGATTGCCTGTCGCTCCTTGTCGTTCCAAGTCCTATCCTTCGTCATGGTGTCTTCCAGTCGCTAGGGTTGCCTCTTCCGGAACAGGAATGTCCCGGTTATGAGCTCTCAGCAGGACCGATGATTCCACCCATCAGCAGCCAAGTTTGCAAATTCCCCATTATTGGAATAATTTTCCCACTGTTTTCACCCAGAGTAAAGGCGGAATTTCACTTGGTGTGAAATTCCTAGTTCACTGCGGGAATCAGAAGAAGGACGAGATCACCAGGACGGTCTGAGGGAACTTCTGGTCAACGTCGGGGTTACCCTCACCTCCCGTGTCTGGATGCTCCTCGTCGACTTGAGCATCCAGTGGACCGCCGTAGACCATGCACTCCATCTCGTACAGCGTTGGCTCCACGCCGTCCGCCATGAGTGCCATTCCGATGCGCTCTCGGCTCATGTCTACTGGAATGGCACTGTCACCGTTGAGCATGATCGCCATCTTCTCTGCAACCTGCATTGCATTTCTGAGATCCATTCAGTCCTTGCCTTTCTCGAGGAGTTGTTTCTCTCCCTCGATGGTGATCAGATAAGCCTCACGGCCCATCCATGGGTCCCACTTCAAGAGGGCTCGCTCCCTGAGCTCTCTGATGGCCGCCCTTGAGAATGGCGCCGTCCTTGCTGAGCGGGATGCGAACTGGTCTCCGTACATCCACACCAGCCTGCCCTTGGAGGCGGCTTTGAGGGCGAGCATCGCTTCAGCCGTCATAGGTGAGGGTCCCTGCCCTCGACACCTCATCGAACCCCTTGCAGTCGCAATGGGCGCAAGGATGTGCCTTGAAGTCGAAGTGATTGTTCTCGGGATGTCCGCAAGAGCAGGTGAGCAGGTCCTTCTCGAGAGCCCGCTGCCTGGTCATCTTGAAAGTGAGCACCTCGGACTTCGGGCGCTTCATGACGGTTCGTCCGGTGGAGCCTCGATGACCCCCATGCCTGTAGCAACGGCGAAGACCTCATCCTCGTCAGGAGGATCACCGAGCTCTAAGTCGGCGTAGCGCTCGGCCCAGAGCGCCATGACCTTGTCAGCCATGACCCATTCGTCGAGGAACTGGTCTGCCGCTTGTGGGTCGATGCGTGAGGCCTCCTTGATCAGGCCCTTGAGAAGATCGACCCTGTTCATGGCTTCCTCTTCATGGGCCGCATGGCCCAGTAGCCGCTGCGCTTGTGCTGCTTGACCGTAGTGGGTTTGACCCTGACCCTCTCGTACCGATAGCCGTTGGCTTCCATCTCCCAGAGCCGAGCTGCTTGGTCGAGCAGCTCCTGGATCCGGTCGTTGAATGCCTTGCTCTTGGTAGACGTGAGGTTCGTGGGACGACCGCTGAACATGAGCTTCTTGCGACTCATACTAGTTGCCCTCCCTGTAGGCGAACTTCTCAGCGAGCATGTTGGTCTCTTCGACCGTCGTCTTGCGGATTTCGAAGAACTCTGCAGCTTCGGCGTCCTCTTTGGCAACACCGGCCCGAGTCAGTTGGAGCATCACGAGAGCAGCAGCGACATGCTTCTCGGCGTGTTCGATGGTCTGTCCCTCCTCCTTGAGGAGCTCCTGAACTTCGGGCTTGTTGAGCCGCTCCTGGGAGACCTCGACAACGAGTGCGAGAGTCTTCTTCATGGCAGGTACGCGAACCCGCACGAAGTAGAGCTGCTCCTTCGACTCAGAGGCGAGGTCAGCGAATGAGTTCTTCTTCAGGTAGTCCATCGGGTCGCTCATTTGAACACCACCTTGATTCCGATGGAACCGAAGTACTCTGTGAGGCGCTGCTCTCGAGAAGCGTCTGACAGAAATGTGCTGTCATTCGTGATAGCGATACGAGAACATGTTTCGGTGCCGATGGAATACTCACCGCCCTCGTCTTGGTCTTCGTGAACGCGGGCGAGGTCACGCGGCCAGAGTAATCGATCCTTCGACTCTCCCGTAGGCCGGTTCTCGAAATCATCCGGCAGGTTGCGGTTGAGCAACTCTTCCGGAGTGTATCCGCAAGCAAGACCAAGGAAACCGAGGCAGCACATCTGCCCCTCTGGATTCCTGAGCATGCTCTGATCCGTACCGCGAAGCCAGTTGGCTCGCTCGACGGTGAACGTCTCAGGCTTCACGGCGCACCGTCCCGCCAGTCGCCGTAGTTGCTGCGACCCCACTCCTTGGCCTCCTGAGAGAGTGGGAGAGCAAGGAAGTCGTAGGTCGCAGCGTGCTCGACAGGGACTGTCCCGTGGACACGCGTCGGATCGACGACCTTCCAGTGGTGTGGGTGGAAGTAGACTTCGCTCTCCTCACCTTCGACCGAACGGTTGGTGAACCCGGCGGCAGTCAGCCGATCGAGATCAATATCAGTCAGGACCAGATGCCCGTCGTTGTTCATGTCAACGAAGAGAAGGTGCCTGTCGAACGACTCTGGCACGCTGTTCTGGAGCGGCCAAGCGAAATCCCCATCTTCGAACTCCGACATTCGGATTCTGCGTGCCTCTGCGAGTCCCATATGTGTTTCTCCTTGTACGCCTAAAGCGCCATCCGCCACGTAGACTCTCCGTCTACGTGGCGTGGGGCGGTCCAGGGCCTCTCAGCTCCCGGCCATTGCCAGGATTAGACCGCGGCCGGAGCGGCGGCCGCCTTGGCCGGGCGCTTCGGGGCCGGGATCTTCTCGCCGAAGCTCGCCAGGAGGTCGAGCGCCTTGGTCACCGCATCCTGCGTGGCCTGCACATGGCAGACGATGCGGCCGTTCGGCTTCTCGAGGTCGTAGGCGATGCCGCCGAGCTGGTCCTGGGGGAGGGTCGTATCGATGCGGGTGACCGCACGACCCTGCTTGGCGACGTACAGCTTGTGGCCGGTGGTCGCATTCCAGAACTGGAAGTACCCCTTCTGGTCCTTCGAGCTCAGGCCGAGCGCCTCGCCGTGGGCCTTGGCCGCCGCCACGAAGGCGAGGTAGGCCGGCGCCTCCTTGGGCTTGTCGGCTTCCTTGGTCTTGGTCTCCGGCTCGCCTTCGCCGTCGCCATCCGAACCGTCCTCGTCGCCATCCGAGTCGTCGTCATCGCCATCGGCCTCCAAGCCGGTGTCGCTGCCCGACATCTCGAGTGCGTCTTCGTCTCCTTCGCCGCCTTCTTCCGTCTCGTCCATGGTGCTCTCCTCGTTGGTGTTGGTCTCGAGCTCGTTGTTGTCGTCGTTCGTGGTGATTTCGTTCGAATCGTTGTTCTGCATGGTCTGAACCCTTCTGTAACTGTTGTGGTGAGCTTTCGGCAGAATGCCTTTAGCCTCTTTTTTAACCCTTAGTTAATCTTAAATTCCAAAAATTAGATTGAAAATACTAATATTGGAGCTTGAGAGGTTTCAACCTCTCGGTTCGCAGATGAGGCACCGACAGCTCGTGTGGTGCTTGAACTCCTTCACGGTCTCGGGCTTCGGTTCGAAGTCGAGCTCGCTGAAGTATCCAGCGTTGGTCTGTCCCTTGTCGGTCATGAGCGCGCAGTACAGCTTGCCGCTCGACTCCACCCACATCGCCTTGACGGTGTAGATGAACTCGTGGCCGTGCGCAGCCTTGAAGCGACACCGGTGACCGAGGATGTCATCCGACAGAAGATCGCTCATGGTTCCCTCGGCGTGCAGTACAGCGTCACGACGATGAACGAAGCGCAGATGATGCAAAGCATGAACATCATCGACGATCCTGTTGCTTCTTCTTGGGGACGTTGATCTGCTTGTCGCTGCCCTTGCTTTTACGGGCAGCAGCGAGAGCTGCGAGGCGCTCACGGCGATCGGCGCGAGCAGCGAGCTCGGCCTCGGTGCCGCCAGCTTTGGCTGCGAACCATGCCTTGCAGTCTTTCGCGAGGTCGCTCGGCGCCTTCTGCATCTCGCGTGCCCAAGCCTTCAGCGGCAACTTGCTCTTCGAGTAGAGCCACTGATTCTTGACACGCTTGCTCGGCGTGCCGTTACCGACATCACCACGCGCGCCACGGCGCTTCTCGGTGGTCGCTTCGCTGAGAACCACACCCTGCATCGGAACTGAACTCATATCTCGCTCTCCTGTCTTCCGGCCTTACTGGGGCCGAACGATCGGGGAGCGACTCCCCTGTCACTGCTCTACTGATGCTTGTTGTGCGTGCCAGTCGGCCGGCTAGGGCGCCGACCACGGCGATGCACAGTTCGAGCAGCACGCTTTTCCTTGATATGCTTGCGGTGCCGATGCACCACGTGCATGATCACGATGGTTGCACCACCGTAAAACACGAAAAGAATGCCGCCAGCGACTGTGTGTCGTAGCGCTTCCCACGCAAAGATCGAGGCGCAGCCAGCCCCGGTCCCGTGGATGAAGTTCCAGATCCCTAGTCCTTCATCCTTTTCCTCTTCAGTGTCCATCCTAATCCCCCTTTGCCGTTGTTGCTTCACGACGAGTCTTGACGACCACATCCCAAAGGTTGGTTCGATTTCGGAGTCTGACCCTGATGCGGTACTCGTCCGTTGGACGATCCCCCATCTGTGCCGTCAATCGATCGACCTCCTTGTGGGCCTCCTCGACTGCGGTGAAGCCCGTGACTGTGAGGTCCGGGTCGCGAACGTAGATGTACCGCTTCTCTTTTTCCTTCGACATACCGTTCTCCTGTTGGGTCGGGGTGTTCATTTTCCCCGTACCAATCGGATGGTCCCGGTCGGGACCTGTGTTTCACTCAGATCGTCTGGAGAGCAGACCGACTCCGCAGGCGACCAGCGCCGTGAGGAGGGGGTAGAACAAGGCCATGCTGAGCTCAAGCATGGCGGCCTGCAAGACGCAGCATGAACTCCCTGAAGAGCTCAATGAGCTCGATGATGACGGTCGTGATGCTCATCGCGCCTCCGCCACACGGTAGACAGCGTCGAGCGGCAGACCCTTGGGCATCGACATGACGAACGCACGCCGGCCATTGGCTGTGTTCCGGAAGGCGGCTGCTCCGTCCTCCTCAAGCTTGCCAACGCTGCTTGTCCAGCGACCGCCGATCAACTCTCTCACCTTCGGGAGAGGGTTGCCCTCGTGTACGATCGTCGGACCCCATCCACCCTTGCCTGCATCGTAGATCTGGATCAGGTGGTATTCCTTCTTCTCCATCGTTTCCTCCTGTTGCGGCGCCCGGAAGATCGAGCGACCAATCGGAGGCGGGCGCTGCCCGCCGGCTGGGACTCTACCAGATGTCTTCCGAGAACAGCTCACGTACCGGATGAGTCTTGGGACGGTGCTTGTTCAGCTGCCCTGCTCTCTCAGCAACCTCGCATGCAGCTTTACGAGTAGCGAACTCGCCATCGCTGAGCATGAATCCCTGCTCGGTCTCTTCGTCCTGATGGACCTCGTGTTGCTCGACCATCATCCGAAGAATGTCGTGATGACGCTTGGGCGGCGGTAGAGAGTAGATTATACCGCGGTGGACCACCGCCGCAGATGTCACGTGAAGCCCGTTGTAGCTCATGGCGTCAACCCCGCAATGACGAACGCTTCTTCACGAACAAGCCACGGCTTCCTCGAGCGTGCTGGTCCAGTTTTGTCGGCGAACTTCCTGAGATACGACGAAGCAGGATCTTGGCCACCACGAGGGTAACCCTTCTCCTTGAGCCAGAGCTTCACTTCGCTGCCGCGTACAGTGCCGCCCTTTTCCTTGGCCCACTTGAGGAAGTTGAGCTCCCTCTCATTCAGGTTCTTCGGCATGAGAGCAAGAGCGACGTGATCGAAAGCCGCCCTGACTGCCATCTTCACGTCGATGATCGTGGGATGGATGGCGATCTCACTCTCTTTGAAGATCTTGTACTCGTACTCTTGCAGACCAGCGTCGGTCGGCTTTCCGACTGCTGTACATCGCATGAGAGCGAACGTCTTCACGATGTTTGTGTCTGTGTCGAGCCGATCTTCACCGCGAAGAGCTCCGCGGATACGATCCATGTACGCGTACGGCGTCTCTCCCTCGACCTTCACTTTCGGTTGGTCGAAGAGAGCATTTCCGTTCACATCATGCTGGTATTCAAAGGAAGAAATACCAGCCTCGAACCGACGAATGAACCCCCAGATCTGCTGAATGTGGAATTCCTCACCAGTCCGATCATCAATGGGCTCGCCAATCTTGATGATGCCGTACTTGCTCGTCGTCTTTACCGACGGATCAACGTACGGATCATTTGCCCAGGAGCGAGGATACGACGGCTTGCTGATGGCGTTCGCGCCAGGCAGGCCCATCCAGCGCGGGTCCTGAATGAAGGCGTCGAGGGCGATCTTGGAGACCGCCGCCACCTCCTTCAGCAGCTCGACCGTGCGCTCGCGCTCGGCGATCTTCTGCGGGTCCTTTGTGCTGGGTTTCCCCATTAGAATTCCTCCTCGGTGGCAGCCCGAAGCTCCACCGTGTGGCGCATCCACTCCATCTTCCCAGTCTTCATGTCGAGGAGGACGCAGTGTCCGCTGTCCGTCCCGTCCGCATCGTTGATGGGACAGATGAAGACGAACGCCTTCTGCCTGAAGGTGCCGTACTCCGGCGCGCCGTAGCCGGCCCACCCGTGGTACTTGATGCGCTCCTCTTCAGACATTCCGTTCCAGTGTTCTGGGTTGAAGTTCTTGTGGGTCCAGAGGACCACGGTGCCGGGTTCGAACACCGCCTTCTCTTTCACCATCGGCCGTTCGATGGTGAGAGTGATTCCCGCCATCTCTTTGGGACCATCCTTCAACCACGCGATGAGGCGAGTGATTCCTTCTTCGGATCCCTCGACGGTGATCTTCATCGCCACGTCCCGCGGATGCCGGCGACCGAGTACTTGGCCTTGCGGGCCGCACCCGGTGCACCGCCACACCGGCGATGCTTCGTGCCCTGAACCGTGGAAGGATCCTCGAGCCCGCACTTGTCGCAGGTGCTGTGCTTCGTACCGCTGACCTTGTTGCGCTTGCGTGACATGTTCGTGTCTCCTGTCTCCGTCCGTTGATTCGGACGGCGATCGGAGTCCGGGACCCGCCCGGAGTTCTCGAATTAGACCAACACGCCCTTGATCTTCCGGAGTGCGATCTGGATGTCTGCCACCCGACCCTCCAAGTCCTTGATCTGGTCGAGAGCCGCCGTGATCCGCTCGTTATCAGCGAGTGGCCAACGGAGCTTGAGCGCCGTGATGTCTGATTGCGATACAGCCTCGACCCGCCGCTGCAGTTTCTCTGAAAAGAGAGTGAGAGACGTCACGATCTTGGGTTCCATCAGATGCTGTTCGACGCTATTGGCGACCACTTTCGTGGTGATCTCGCGGACCGTGAACAGCTCGAATCGATTGACCCAGAAATACTCGACCTTGTCGCCGAGAGCGAGCTCGGTAATTGCCGTCAGTTTCGGTGCCGCTGATTCCTTCTTCGTTGCCATCTATCTCCTGTCGCCGTGGGGAAAGTCCCAGGACGATCGGAGGGGAGAAACCCTCCCTAGTATCAGGCCTTCTTGTTGTACTCGATGACCGCCTTCGACGTGTACTTCTCGTAGTCCAGCGTGAGCTGGAGCTTCGCGTCGGGCGTCACCTTCGAGATCTGATCAGCAGCGTTCTTAAACATCGCGACCAGTCGGTTACGGTCGAGACCAGCGTACCTGATCTTGGCCTTGACGTACCCGATCAGCATCCACTGGGTGCCGTTCGTGACCGATTCACGCAACGTCTTCTGCATGCTGGTGTTGGAACCAGCAGGCGATCGGTTCAACTTGATGTACTCGTCGAGCTTCGAGACGAGCAAGTTGAGAGCCATGAACGTCTCGCTCGCCATGCCGTGCTCGATGACCATGAGACGTTCGACGGGGTCCTTGAGAACTTCCGTGACCTTCTTCGTCTCGAGCTTCTGCTTGACGATGTGCGTGAAGAGCATCCCGAAAGCCGGGACGAGCACAGCATCAGCGAGTGGCGTAGCACCGAAGAACCCACCCTCGTACCGCAGCCAGAGCATGGCGCCCTGAGCCATGTACTCGTTGTGCGTCTCGTACTCGTCGCCCGGGAAGTGCTCCATCAGGTCGTGGACCGCCATCACGGGGGCAACGGGATCGAAGGCCGGTCCCTTGCCACCGCCGTGGAGGTCGATCGGCTTCCAGCCGAGCTCACCTGTGATAGCGTTCAGTCCCGCCTCGAAGTTGTACGTCCGCCCCGAGTTGCCGTGTTTGTGAACAGACTTGAGTTCAGCAACGTACGGCTCGAGTGGTCCGTCCTTCTGTTCCTTCGAGACCGGCAAACGCTGTGGCGTCAACATCTGGATGATGTCATAGTGCCCCTTGACAGTTTCCAGTCTGACCCTGGTGAAGTCTCCTGGTTCAGCAGCATCGGACTCGGGACCGTAGTACGCGTCAACCTTCGTCGAGCCGATGTGCTTTGTCACCGCGTTGATGACTTCCGACTGAGTCGTGTATGCGCTGCTACGCCCAACACCTTTCGGAACGTCCCTGAGATTGATGATGACAGTACCATCACCGAAATCATGGAACACACGCAGTGTGGTGAAATCGAAGTCCGCCGGATCGTACTCCTCTGGATCGAGGAGATACTCCTTACCTTTTTCAGGAGCGACGAGGTAAACGTGCTCACCGCGCTCGAGCATCGCGCGGTGGGTCGTGGTACCCATGTCGTGTCGGTAGGTCGGCGCGGCGTCCGGAAGGTACCACGCTCTCCATCCCTTCTCCATCGCCTTCTTGAAGTGCTTGCCTTTCATGGCGATCAAGACAGTATCATCGCCGTACAGCCTGTAGAGCTGTCCAACCACGACATCTGCTTCCTCAATCATCTTCTTCTTTTCCAGATAGATCGGTTCATCAAGTGCCATCGCTTCTCCTGTCTGCGGTCCTGTTGATTGGACCGCCGATCGGAGCCCGAGGGCCCGCGCTATCAGACGTGCAGGATTCCCCACCGAAGGACGCACTCGCGGACCACAGCGATGCTGCCACAGTCTCTGTAGAGCGCTCCTACCACTGCCTCCATCGCATCCGCCAACACCGACTCCACGCCCCTGATGTAGTCGGAGCCGTGGCCGACCAGCAGCGCCTCACCAACCCCAAGAGCCCGTGCTCGTTCGGCGAGTGCACAAGTTCTGACCAGCTCCGAGCGCCGCTGGCTCATGAAGCCCTCTCGCTTTGCCGGGTACTCAGCCATGAGCCACTCGGCAGAGACCAGATCAAGAACGCTGTCACCGAGGAACTCGAGGCGCTCGTTGTGCGGCACGCTGTTTGCGTTGCCGTACGAGCTGTGAGTGAGTGCCTCTCTGAGGAGAGAGCAGTCTTGCCAGTCGTGTCCGAGCCGTCGTTCCAGTTCAGCGAATTCGGGTGGATGCTGCTGCATGATTCAATTCCTCTCGAAGAGTTGACGGAAGATCTCGACGATGACTGCGAGGAGGAGCAGCGCAGCCTCGAAGAGACCAGCTACACCGAGGAGCAGGATGACCGTGCCGATGAGGACGATCATTGCGGCTTCCTCTGCCGAGCTACGCGGAGCAGCTCGCGTCGAGCCCAGTCTTGGATGCGGAGCGGTCCGTCCTCCGTAGAGGCAGCCTCGATCATGAGCTCTTTGAGCTCGGGACCGGTCAGGGCGAGGACAAGCTTCTCACGACGCCTTTGCTCGGGTGGTAGCTTGGGACGACCGCGGCCACGGTACCCAACATCGACGATGTCCTCGTCTTCAGGGAACTCGTGGCCGCAGTTCGGCCAAATCTCCTTGCCACAAGTGGCGCACTTTGCACCGGTGTAATCGGCGCCCTTCTCTTCTGAGTCACTCATGATTATCTCCTGCCGGTCCTCATGGACCACCAGATAGTCCGATTCATTCAGACGATCTGGTGGGCCTTGACGGCCCGAGGGTTAATCCCTCGAGGTGAACGCTGAGGCTTTTGGTGCCCAAGCGGTGTGTGCGAACGTAACGGCCCACATAGTGGGCGCCGCGATCGCCACGGCGGCGAGCCAACCCACGATCAGGTCGGCTGCCAGGTACCCCGCCGGCTCGGGCTGCGCCAGTAACACTAGACCGAGAGCGATCCAGTGGCTGGTGCAGTACAAGCAGGCGAGCATCTTTGCCACGAACTTCGACCGTGAGAGCAGCCGCCGGAGCGGCTCCGTCACCTTCGACCTACAGAGCGTGTAGGTGGCCGAGCCCGTAGCGAGGCCCAGCAGAATTGTCAGCATCCGCAGTTACCGAAGACCTCGTCGATCGCATCGATCATGTCGTTGTTCTCGGTCTCCTCGATGGCGTTGATCGTATCGCCAATCTCGGGCGGCTTCGGCTTCTTCATCTTCTGACCGCTGGTGGCCTGATCGTTCGGGGTAGGTGCGCCGGGACCCTTCTTCTTCTGTTCCACTGTGTCCTCCTTGGTCTGGATTAGACCACGGGGCATGCGGACTTGCGTCCGAACGTCCCGTGGGCCAAGCAAGGCCCGTTCCCTTTTAGTTCAGGGAACCGGAGACCGTCAGCTCTCGCAGATCGGTGTCCTGTGTCTGCTGCGCCGTGCGTCCGATCGCCCAGGACAAGTCCTCGCGACCGATGCCGGTGCACTTTCCGTCCGACTCCATGTCCCGCATCATGGCACGGGTGCTGGCCTCTTCGACGATGCCGCTGAGCATGGCGCCGCTCACCGCATCCCGAAGAGCGATGCCCTTGGCGATGCGGAGATTGCCGTTGAACACCTGCTCCGCCGCCCAGGACTCGAGGTTGGGCTCTGAGACCGGGCGCTTCTTCAGGTGGATGGCGAGGATCGACTCCGCCGTGGCCTGATTGGGACGTTCCACCTTGACCTTGCGATCGATGCGACCCTCACGGACGACAGCCGAGTCGAGCAGGTCGGGCTTGTTGGTAGCGAGCACCATCAGGGCGCCCGTATCCTCGAGTCCGTCCATCTCGGCCAAGAACTGCGGGACCGTGATGCTGTTGATGCCCAGCGTGTCATCGCTGCGCGAGCGGAGCAGAGCATCCGCCTCATCGATGAAGACGAGCGCCGGAAACCCGAACTTCTCCTTGTGCTCACGGGCGGCGGTGAAGATGGCCCGGATGTTGGCCTCGCTCTCACCGACGTACTTGCTGAGGAGAGAGGGACCTTTCACGTACGTGAAGCCCTCCGCCTTGCTGAGGCCGTGCACCTTGGCCATCGCAGTAGCTGCCGCGCGTGCGAGCAGCGTCTTGCCATTGCCAGGAGGTCCGTAGAGCAGCACGCCGCGAACCGGGCGTTTGCCGTACTTCTGGAAGAGCTCCGGGTTCTTGAACGGAAGCTCGATCGCTTCGCGAAGCTGACGCTTCGCCTCGATCTGTCCGCCGATGTCGTCCCACGTGATGTCCAGGGCGGGCTCGAACGATGCGACCGCCTTGGGCATTCCGAGAGAGCCGATAGCAGCGGTGAGACTGGTGTCGATCACGACCCGCTCTCCTGCTTGGAGGGTGAGAGCCGTCCTCACCGCGCGGACCGAACCGTCCAGCTCGACCTGGACCTGTCCAACTCCGACCTCACGAACGATACCGACGACACCCGTAGGCACCCGGTTCTTCATGACGCCGACCGGATTGTTGTCCGGCATCAGCAGCGTGACCTGGTCCCCGAGATTCGCAGGGCTCAGATACTTAGCCTCGATCTGACCCGAGCCGGTGGTGAGGATCATCCTCTCACCGTGGATCTCGACGACCGTCCCGAGACCGTGGGACGCGTCCATCATTCCCTTGATGAACTCTTGTTGTTCGAGGAGCTTTGCTTTCGCATCCTCCAGTGCACCGCGCAACTCGACGATCTTTTCCTTGTCACCCATCGTACCTCCTGGTCAGCGTCGGGGTTGATTGAACCGACGCTCACTCGAAGGGGCGACAGCCCCAGAGAACTCTACGCCGCCTTGGCGACGATGCGGACCTGCCGACCGGTGTCGGTCTCAGCAGTCCAGCTGATGTACCAGCCGCACCCTTTGAAGAGGTCGGCCGCGCACACCCAGTACTTGCCACCTGCCGGGAGAGAGACTGGCCGAAGCTTGGCATCGCATGCCAGGCACCGCCCACCTGAGACGACCACGACGTAGTGGTCCATCGAGATAGGGTCCGTCACTCGCGTAGAGTTAGAGCGACCAGTTTCTCGAACGCTGTAGCGCCCAAGTCCCTTGATCTTCATGAACTCCTCGGAGAGAGTAACGCCAGTCTGGTCTTTCAGGTTTGACACTCGAGGCGGCATCGTGCCCGCCTTCCGCTGTGCCACCTTGACCCGAGCCAACAGATTCGTGCGACACTGAACGAGTCCGTGTGGACCGTCCCCGCCGCAGATGTCACACCTGCTGCTCATGCCCTATCCGGAGCATCGAACAGGTTCTCCATGCCGCCGAGCTCTATGTCGAGCCGCTCGGTCCAGTGCATGGGTTTCTCCTTGGGCATGCGCGCCTGAGCCGCTGCCGTGAAGCTGGCCACGCTTTGCGAAGCGTTCAGCTGGTCCTGGACGGTCTGGAACAGCATGGGCTGCGTGTCCTCCTCGTCCATGAAGTCGTCGTGTTCGGCCTGAGAGATGAAGATTGTCGTCATGATCAGCGTACCTCCATTTTACCGCAATTAATTGCGGTTAGACGTCAGACCAGGAATCGAACCTGGCACACCAGTGCTGACGCACCTACAGAATGAAGCGGGTGTCGTTCGCCGACTCGATGAGCTGATTGTTCTTCAGCTCGACCAGATCGTTGTACGCCGGCTCGAGATCCTCGGTACCCTCCGAGCCGTACCGATCGATGCCGTGGAGAGCGAGCTTGGCCCACGCTCCGTCGACGGTCTCGGTCATCACGACGTAGTCGACGTACGAGTTGTCCAGATACCAGAGGCGCAACATCAGTTGCGCTCCTCGGGGGCTGTGACCTTCGGTCCGCGCGGCGGGCAGTGCCCGCACAAGCACCCGTCTTCGCGAGGCTCGGCGGTGAGGATGCCCATCGAGCGGAGGTGCTCGAACATCTTGAGCTGGCCGTCCATCTCGGAGATCATCTCCCTGAGATGATACTCCGCTTCGGGGTTGCTGTGGACGTGGGCCTGAAGGCCTGCCTCGTTGCGGCACATCCGCACGAGACCGAGGTCTTTGTCCTCGTCGTCCAGCGTGTCGTCCAGGACCTCGTCGCCGAGCTCCTCGTGGATCATCTTGTCCACATCGTCGCCCTCGCCGATCATGCGGATCGTAGGGAGCTTCGGTGCCTTGTGGATCGTGAAGATGAGCAGCGGCTTCCAGTCTCTTGCAGATGAAGTTTCCATGTTTCCTCCTTCCGGGCGTCATGCCCTTCGTCGCCGAGGTGGGAATCGAACCCACCACACCAGTTCCGGCGGACCGCTCAGCCTTCAGTCGTCGCAGTCGCAGTCCTCGTCGGAGCACGTGCCGTCCGAATCGAGGTCGCACCCACAGCTCTCGCACGTACCGTACGGAGCGTCTTCGCTCTCGCCCGTAGGACTCTCGTCCTTGCCGAGCCCGTCGGCCATCTCGATGAAGCGCTTCCTGATCTCTTCCATCTTCACGCCCATTAGGACGTGAGAGATGAACGCTTCACGGAGGTGGCCCATGGAGCAGTCCACGTCCTTGATGCCGTCGGCAATCACCGTCGCCGTCGCCGGATCCTCCTCGAGCCTGGCGAGCAGTCTCTTGAAGTACTCGACCTGCACCGCGTAGGGCGGAGCGCCGATGTACACCACGCGATCGAAGCGACCTGGACGGTTCGCGATGCGCGGAGGCATCTTCGACTTGTAGTTCGTCATCGCGACGAACACCGCACCTGCCAAGCTCTGCTCGCCGTCCAGGATAGAGAGAGCGGTGACATCGTTCACGAAGTTGTCCGCCTCCTCCATCAAGAACATCGACGGCCGGCCTGGCTCGACCTTACGGAGCGCGTCCGTCAGGATGCTGAGGTGGGCGGAGTTCGGGATGTGGATCACCACACCGTCCGCATCCTTGATGAACCGCCGAGCGATCATCAAGCCGAGGCTCGTCTTGCCCGTGCCAGGCGGACCGTAGAACAGGTATCCACGCTTGTGCGTGAGGCCCGCCTTCTGGTACCTGCCCTTCGTGGCGAGGAACTTCTTGATGTCCTCGTTCACGTCGTCAGCAGGCGTACCAGCGATGTCGATCAGATCATCGGACACCGGCTTCGACGGCGCGAAGCCGTACTGATGATTGGCGCTCCCCAATTCGTAGAACCCGGCGGTGAGCCTAGGCTGGGTGGCGCCGACTGGGATCAGGACCCCGCCGAGCTTCGCGTACTGCATTTCATGGTCACTCATTGTGCTCCTTTGTTGTTTCACAAACGTGCGTGCCACCGTGGGTGCTCGAAACCCAGCGGGCTATCATCCGACCGCTCCACGCGGCTCGATGGCATCAGGGCAGTACAGTGCCCGCAGGACGTTCGCCCCGCAGTACTGCCCACAACAGATTCTGTACTGCGCGGAGCTGGGCTGCTCCGGTGGCGTTCCCGCCAGCCTCGTACTCAGCGGCCTTAGCGCGATGCAGCTCAGCGAGATCGGCCAGCTCCTGAGCAGAGACCGACGCTCTCACCGGGCCATCCCACGTCGCGGGTAGCTGAGGTACCGGTCCGCGGGCCACTCAGTTCTCCTGATCGCCGACTGGCTCGGCGTGCGGATGCGGGGTCATCGGGATCGGAACGGCTTCGACGAGATTCATGAGCCGGCCCATGTGAGCGCCGATGCGATGAGCATCGTCGATCGTTGGCCGCACCATGTACTCCTTCAGGAGTTTGTCGAGCGCCTGGATCTCAGCCTTGATTTTGTCTTTGTCGATCACTTGGGCAACTCCGGCATGATGAGATTGTGGGTGGCGGCGTAGTCACGGCACAGCTTTAGGAAGCTGCTCATGAACTCGGGACCGTCGCCTGAGCTGTCATGAAAGACTTGCAGCCGAGAGAGCAGCCGGGTGTCGTGCCCGGTCATCGCGATGATCTTCGCAAGCTTGTTGCCGCGCTCATCATCGTTTGATTGACCGCTCTCCCAGAGCACTGCACCCTCGATCGCTGGATCGTAGAGCTCGTCCGGGATGATCTGACCGATCGCACATTTCCGACCCTCGTCGTCGCGGTATCGGCAGCAGCTGCCCGTCATCGGCTCTTCGAGCGGCTTGCGCGATGGACCGCCTTGCTTCACGATGCCCAACACCACAGTGTTGAACGTTTCCTGCTGTGGAATCACGTTGTCCTCCGGTCCATGTGGACCACGGCGCGATCAGAGCGTCACTGCTCAGACCGTCCCGTGGGCCCAGGGCGCCCTTGAACTCCTGCTACTTCGGTTCCCCGTCCGGCCAACGGATGACCGTCGGCTTTTCCGGGAACGAAGCCATCTTCTCCGCCGCCTGGATCAGGAACTTGGACGGCGGAGGCTTGTCATCCATCCAAGCGATGGCGATCGTCTTGCCACCTCCCGAGTAGATGCGCGCCTTGCCGCTGTCCGTCACGCCGATGTCGAGCGGCTTGCCGCCGTTGAACATCTCGAACAGCACACCCTCGAGCGAGTGGCGATCGGGCTGACGCAGCTCGACGAGCCCGCTGTTGGGATCGCGAAGCTCGCTGTCCGCCTTCTGCATGATGCGGCAATCGACGTACGACGTGTCGCCTCTCTTCTTGGGATGAGTGAGAGTGAACTGGATCGTCGTCCAGAGCGGCTCGCTCACAGGCGGACCTCCTCCTCCGCGGTGAAGTGGTACGGACGCATCGGGCCCGCCTTCGTCGGGACGACGTGCTCCTTGACACCCCAGACCGTCGGGAGGGCCATGTGGTTCTCCTTGTAGACCTTGGCGATGACCTGCGTGGCCTCGACCTTGTCACGGGCCCACGCCGATTCCGAGTTGCGGTAGTACGAGTTGTTCTTGTCGTTGTTTGTAACTTGAAAGAGCTTCACTGTGTCCTCCTTGGTCCGGATTGGACCGCCAGAGTGCCAGAACAATTCTGGCACTCTGGTGGGCCAAGCCCGATTGGCTTGCTGTTGCTATCCGACGACGAAGCCGCGACAGCCTTGTGCCTTCTTGTATCCCGGGTCGTGTTCGACCTCGTTCAGGCCGAGGTACGCGGGACAGTTACAGAGCTGGCAGGTCTTCGGGTAGTCCGAGATGACCTTCGAACCATTGGCTGAAACTGAGCCTGGAACAACGAGCACCGCGATGCTGTAGTCCTCAGTGCGAGGACAGATTCGAGCGCCGCCGACATCGTAGACGCTTCCTTCCGAAGGACCCGATACGCCGACCTTGTAGCACTTGCGAGACGTCCAGTGCTGGATCTCTTCACCGTCGCTCGTCTTGTAGACCTCGCCGATCGTCATCATGCCAGGCTGGAGGTCTTTCGCAAGCACCGAGCGCCAGACCTCCGGGATTGGGCTCCAACCTTTTGAGTCTGGAGCCACAGCGTTCGATCCGCCGCTGGTCAGCCTCGCGCAGATGGTTGCATCATTCTCAGCACCCGATCCGTAGTAGTGGTTTCCCTTGCGGAACCCACAGTTCATACAACGTTCTTCAGCCATGTCGTTCTCCTTTCGGCGCACGTTATGTTCGTGCGACCAAAGGACCACGAAATGTGCGTGGTCTCCGTGCTATCGGAGCTGGTCGGCGAGAGCGAAAGACGTTGTCGTCCACCACCCGTAGTTCACAGCATCAACCGATGGGTCGGTCATGATGCTTTGTCTGTGCCTCAGAGCAGCCTGAAGCACGCACCAGGCCACCGAGTACTCGAACTCATCCATTGAGCATGAGCTCTGCGCCGTCGGTGACCGAGTACGAAACGTACGGGTCATCGAGCAGGTCGCCTTCAGCATCGTCGATGTACTCGAGGATGTAGTCGACGTACTCCTCGGTCCCTGCGCTTGGTGCGAATGGCCTCATCGGCGCACCCACATCTTGGGCAGTTCGGTCTGAACGGGGAGCTCGCCTGGAGCGATGAGCCACGCGCCGACGTTCGTGAGGATCGACATGATGAGGATAGAGATTGCGATCGTGACCATCACTTGATCACCGCCGCCCTCGCCTTGAGGCGGTCGAGGAGCGGAACGAGCGTAGCCATACGCTCCTTCCAGTACGGGCTCTTGTTCGCCTTGCGCTCGAGGTAGTCGAGCTGAGCGAGCAGCGACTTGAGCTCGCCGGGCGTCATGTCGATGTCGACAGTCTGCACCACCACCTCGGCGACAGCGTCGATTTCGAACTTGTCTTGCAGATCTTCCTGTTCACTGGGCATCGTTGTCTCCTGACTCCGGCGGCGAGATTGCCGTCGGTGCTCGGAACCAATGAGGTCCCTACGTTATCAGCTAGCGACCGGCGCTTCGTACCGGTACTTGGTGCCGTCGGGCAGCACCCGGGTCAGCCAACCCTCCTTGTCCCAATCCTTGGGATCGGCGTACACCTCGACCAGGACGCCGTCCTTGATCGCCATCATCACCAATCCGTTCTTCATCGGGATGAGCTCGGTGTGCTCGGGCACACCGCCGAGGAGCTCGACCACGAGGTCAGTGAGCTCCCGTCCAGCGACGGGCTGCTCGTAGAACGTGACCTCGCTGCCGACCTTGTTGTAACGGACAGCGATCGGATCGGGCGGAGTGAAGATCGGTTCATCCTGCATCTGTTTTCCTTTGCGTCTTGTTGTCCCAGTCAGGCACCAGCTCAGGCAACCTGCCTGCCAGTGCCAGTTCAGCGTCGAACCAGCCGTTGAGCCAGTCCTCGCCGTTCTCATGTCGTTCAGGGCTGACCGATTTGGTCATGAGGTCCATGGGTTCGATGAACACACCGACGTCTTCGTCGAGGTTGTAATCGTCCATGTAGTTCACGTCGATCTGGCGCTGATGCCATGCCTTGCGTACGGCAGTGAGAGCATCGCGGGCCTCCACGATGAACATCGAGTCATACTCCTGACCGATAACATCTTGGAAGTTCACCATGTACCGACGCCGCATGACCCGCAGAGCAATCGGTTCGCCGAGATCTTCGGCGCGATCCTCGGCCACTCGGAGAAGAGACTCCGCTTGGTCGATCAGCTCCTGGATCTTAGAGTCCATTACGGACCCTTGGAGTAGACGCACCCGCAGTCTTCGCCTTCGTTCTTGCCCGAGCCGCAAGGGCATGGCAAAGGCTTGATGGGGTACGTGGTGACCACGCCGCTCGGATTATCGAGCCGATGGATGGCGTTGTCTTCCACTGCGATGATAGAGCCGTCGTGCATTTCGATGAACCTCATCAGCAACCTCCATTTTACCGCAATTAATTGCGGTTAGACGACTGGCGAGGAATCGAACCTCGCACACCAATTCAGTCGGACGGCATCTCGATCCCAGACATGCGGCACCACGGGTACTTCCATCCCCACCGTGCAAGCCAACGATGCTTGGCTTCCTTGCACTGCTCCACTGTCGGAGCGTGCCTGCCGTCTCGAAGCATCATTAACCAAACATCGTTCCACGATGAATGAGGTGTGGCACCGACAGCCGGGTTCCAACTCCAATGCTCGTATAGCGCATCAGGATGGTTTTCCACAGATGCGTTGTGCCTGAGACAGAGTGACCGTGTGTGAGCCATCATCTCATTCATCGGTGAGCCCCAGTATGACGGGATCGCGTGCATAGACGGAGCTTCCATCGCAGACAGCGGCATGATCACAAGCGTATCTCCGTCGCTAGCGAGCCGCTCGTCGTAGTTCATCGCCTCGGTCCCACCACCGCTGTACTCGTCGTCCATCGGGTAGCCCGAGGTGTTGAACCCCGAGCCGGCCAGTTGAACGCAGAGCGGGTGGTTCTGTCCGAGCGCGCACCGTTGACGCTTGCCGTCGTTGGCTTTCACCGTGTGCGGCTCGAACCATACGATGTCGGGAAGCGGTTTGCCGTCACCCTCGTCGTAAGTCCAGACGCGTGCGTCAGAGACGGGCCACCACCTGTCCGCCCGCCAGACTCTCTGCTGGTTGAACGGATCGATGTCGGCCAGCGTACCGTTCAGGTAGTGCAGTGCCATGATGCCAGTGTCGACGATGTCGTCCAGTGGAGCCTCGATCGGCTCCGTGAATCCGACTCGCCTCAGCATCAGGACCCTTGGATCGGCCGAGCGATCTGCCCGCCCATGCCAGTGTGGGCCCGTTCGTACTGATCCACGATATCCTTCGCCTCCTTGAGGCTGAGCTGATCGGGATGGCGTGCCCTGACCAGCTTGATCGCCGCGATCTTGTCGCCGCCACGAATGCAAGCCGTCTCTGCGGGCTCGAGCGCAACGACTGGCTTGGGCGGCCAGACGCCACGCTTCCTGAGTTCGGCCTCCACTTCGCTGTGGATCGCGAAGAGATCGTCGTTCATGAGCACCTCGGTCTTGATGGTGATCATAGACGCGTCTAGCGCGTACGCCGGGATCTTCACAGACCCTCCGCCGTGCGGATCTCGTCCATGAGCAGGCGCATGCCTTCCTTCAGGCTCGATTCGATGGCCGCGCGGTTCGCCTTCGGCACCAGCTCGAGCGCCTGGGTGAGAGTCTCGCGGACGGTGGCGAGCTTGACCAGCGCACGAGCCCGATTGCGGGTGGTGTGCGGTTGGCTGAGCTCGCGCGGTGCAACGCGGTCGCGATCATACGGATTGTTCTGTGCCATGTTGTCTCCTGACTCCCTTGGAACAAAGTCCAAGGATGCTCGGAACCAACCGGTCCCTCGGGCTCTAGCGCTCCTGAGAGTCACCGTAGCCTGCAGATTCGTCGCTGCTCATCATCTCGCCACCGGTCAAGTTGTACATCATCTCGTCGAAGTCGACGTCGTACCGCTCGGCCAGTTTGTGCAGCTCTGCGTCCTCCATCCGATCATGTTCGGGGCCGCTGAACTCGCCGGCATCGAAACCGGCATCGGCCTCGGCGCCGTATGCGTGGTCTGCCTGAATCTGCCTTGCTTCCTCGAGACACTGCCACGGAATAGTCATGTTTGGCTCCTTTCGCCATGGAAGGCACCGAGCAGATGCTCGGGCCTTGCGTCGCGCTAGGAACGGGTAACGAGGTAGACGATGATCAGCACGATCACGATGGTGTTCACCGCGAGCGTGATGTTGACAAACGTCACCCAGCGATCGATCTTGTCGATCAGACTGTCCGACGTAGCCTTGAACCTAGCTACGTCTTCAGGATCACCGAACGCCATGCGCGCTCAGCCTTCCGCGGGCGGGTTGGGCTCGGTCGGTGGAGCGTCGGCCTGCATGCCGATCTCCTGCATGATCCGAGCAACAGCGACGCCAGCGTTGACCGACGCGATCTCCTGCTCGGTCGGTTCGTTCGCGTACATCTCCTGGGCCGTCGCCAAATCGACGCCGAGCTCGGCCATCGTGCCCTCGATGCACTGCTTGTTGTACTCCTCGAACACCGGGCCGGGCGGCGGCTCCTGCTCGAGGTACTCCTTCCAGCTGGACCCGTCGGGCTGCTGCTGGTCGATGGCCCAGTAGCTGCCGTTGCCACGGATCCGCCACTTGCCATGACCCTCGACTTCGAACTCACGGACGACATCGGTTCCGAACATGTCTGTGCCTCCTGTTGGGATCGGGTTACGGGCCCGCCCCCATTCGGAATCACACACAACACTCGTGCTTCACACGCGACCAGTGCGCTTCAGCCAGACACGGTATGTGTTCTGGTTCCTGAACGTCTTGACCGCCCGGTCATCGCCGTACCTGCCGATTGACAAGAGCCTAGTGACCTCGGGCCACACACCGAAGCGCCTGGTGAACTCTTCGGCCCTCACCACGGCCCCCTGTGTCCGCTAGGAGACATCCACGTCTCTGTGACGATGTCCCAGGTAAACCGGGACTGCTGGATGCCACCATCGAACTCTATTCGAATGAGCACCTGCGGACGCTCGTCACCAGGATGCCAGCCTGGTGGTACAGTCTCCACAGTCGGCTCGATACCGACCTCAGTGAGCTGCCCAAGCAGCACGTCGAGGGCCACCTGCTGGACTCCGGTCATACCCTCGAGGACGTTCACGACAGATCTCGCATGATGCATGCGATGACTAGCAGGTAGGGCAGCGTCAGGATGCCGCCCATGGCGAATGCCAGAGCGTAGTCCCAGCCGTCGTACCGCGCCCTCATTGCGGCACCTTGCATTCGGCACCGCAGAGAACGTACCCGCACTCTGCCACCTGGATGGATGCCAGAGCTGAGCATGCCGCGTTCCACTCGTTGGCGAAGTCCTTTGCCTCGTCCCCGCTCATTGTGAGCGGGATCTCCGAGACAAGCACCTCACCACCACACGAGTGGTACAGCTTGCAGGTGTAGTCGAACCGCTCCTCCTCGAGCGGTCCGTCCGTGCAGGCTCCGAGCGCCAGCACCAGCAGGATCATCTTGGTCATGTCTGTATCTCCTTGCGGTCCATGCGGACCATGAGGTCCACCGAGCATTGCTCAGAGGATCTCGTGGGCCCAGGGGCCTTCACGTTCTATGGACGACCCGTCCTGAGCCGCCACCTGTAGTAAGCGAACTCATCGCGGAACTGCCAGATCTGACACGAGCCGTCCATCCGCCCCACGATGTGGAGGTAACTGAATTGCGTCGTGCTCTTGCCCGTTCCTTTGCGAGGACTCCTCACAGCTTGTCTCCGACGATCTTGCAGAGACAGACCACGAGCAGGCTGAACGCCATGAGCATGATCAGGTACCCCATGATCATGATGCACCCTTACTGTGCTCGTCCCACCAGACGATCAGGAGCATGATGATGCTCGGAAGGACGAGGATCGCGATCTGGATCGGCCGCATCCTCTAGTCCTCCTTGAGCATGTGGGCCGGCACCCTGCCACTGAGCAGGTGCGCCATGTCCGGGTCGGCGGCCCAGTTACGAGCCACCTCGTCGTCCCGCCGAATCCAGGTCAGCGACCCGGCTTCGTCCTCGCCCCAGAGCAGGACCAATCCGTCCTGCACCTCAGCGGCGATGCGCACCGTCTCAGGGTCCGCCGCGGGCGGTGCCTTGAGCGGCATCACGACCTGGTAGGTCGTCTTCGGGTAGTCTCCGGCCTCGAAGATCTGACACTCACCGGTCAGATCGTAGTTGACCGTGGGCAGCGTGCCCGTGCGGTCGAAGAGCGGAATCCGCTCCGGCTCTTGTTGCTCGGTGCTGTGACGCGCCGAGTACGGGTAAACCTGTTCGATGGTCTTCACGTTTCTCCTTTTGGGGTACGACCCCTACGATGCCGCGCATCCTGGCAGACGCTGGGAAGTCCCTTCCCCCGTTGGCGGGTCGGGCAGCGCGGTACAGATGCGAGGCATTGCAGGACTCGGACGTCCGCGGCAACGCTCAGAGGTAGCGGTGCCAGCTCCGGTCGGTGACATCGATCAGGGACGTGGTCCCTGCAGGACAGGGCGGACCGTCGTCCTCGATGGTTGCCATCCGCCACTGGCCACGCCACATGGCGGTGGTAACGCCGCGGCCAGCACCGGGCGCGATGGCCCGGACTTCGAAGCTGTCCGTCACCATGTCGTCCGCCATGAGACGGTCGGCCTCGAACTCCGCCTGCGCTTGCGAGACGTGGGCCGAGAGGATGTTCGCGCCCTCGTAGTCGATGGCGGAGATCAGCAGGAACAGGGTCACATGCCCCGCTTCCACCCGACGAGTCCGACGGGCGCGAGCATGTTGTTCGGCGTGTTGGACCGGGCGCAGATGGCGGCCTCGTTGCCGTTCATCTCGTCCGGCATGAGCCGGAGCCAGAAGACTCCGGTGCGGCTGAACCAGAAGGTGTGTCGCTGGATCATTGTCTCTCCTTGGTTGGGGTACGACCCCGAGTCTGCTCCGACACCGCAGTTGCACCGGCACACCCCGGCTGGCAGCGATGTAGGAGCAGGCTCGGAGGCGGACGCTGATGTCCGTGGCCCTCCCTCCTCAGATGACCATCCGCCCTGATCGGCGGAGCCAGACTCGGAAGGTATTGAGACTGCGAAAGCAACGAGGCTCGTAGAGCTTCCCGTCCGCGCAGACCTCAACGTTCGGCTGGACGCCGAAGAGACGCCGGAACCGATCCCTGTTCACTGAGGCACGTTCCCGGGTCCGAAGACAAGGGACAGGCAGGAGTCCGGCATCCGGAAACCGTTGCAGGTATCGAGGACCGCGAGGTCCTCTTCGCAGGTGCGGAGGCGACACTCCTCCACGTCATCCGGAGTCTGCTCGCCGGGACCGGGGGTGAGGCCCTGACCGGGAGCCAAGAGGCGAGCTTCGCAGGCCGACACAGAGTCGTCCTCGAAGCCGTCACCAACGCACCGCGAGCAGAGCGCGGAGGCAATCCTTGGAGCAGCTTCGCTCCAGGAGGTAGTGGTGCCCGAGACTCCGGAGGAGTCCATGATGCATGCGGTAGCAGCGCATGCGTTGAGGGCACAGAGCAGAGACAAGAGATGTCGCATGGTGAAGAGCTCCTTCTTCCTCCACGCGCGTGCGCGCGAGGGGTAGGTATGTGCGGACAGTTGCAAGGCACCGGGGAATCCGGTAACCTTCAAGAGATGTTGAACGAATTGAACATGCTGCGGCACCAGAGGCACCCAACAGACGAGGCACAGAGCAGCGCCCAGAGTCCGCGGGTCGAGAGTGCCTGGAATCGTTGGTCCTCCTGCACGGATTTCATCCGTAGACTGGCCCCCGGGTCGTCACCCAGAGTCAGTCAGGAGGTGGCAGAACTGTCGCTCGGATTTGGAGGGGCCGAGTCACACCCAGAGGGGTGCTAGAGTCCTAGCCGGCGACCGGCTGGGTGGCGAGCTCGAGCTCCTCGTCCGAGAGGTCCTCGGAGGCGGTGCTCGTGGTCGTGCCCTCGTCCTTCAGCATGTCCTCCAGAGCCTCGCCGAAGACGTCGCCGGCGGGCTGCTCGACGGTCGGGCTGGGAGTCGCCGCGACAGTCGCCTTGGGAGTCGGTGCCAGAGTCGCCCGCTTGGCGGCGCCCACGAAGGCCGAGAGGACCTTCGACACCTTGTCCGCGTCGGATTCGAAGTGGCAGATCACCTTCCCGTTCTTCTTCGGGAGTGCCACGAATCCGTCCTTGCCCGAGAGATCGACGTGCGAGTGGCAGTTGCCCATGCGCGTCTTGCCCTTGGGGATGATGAGGGCGGCACCGTCCGGCGCGAACCGGAGGAAGCACCACCCGTCGTTCTGCGGCAGGCCCGACTCGGTGTCGGCGGTGATCGGCTGCAGGCCCTGGGCCTTCGCGGCGGCGAGCACCTTCTGGCAGAACTGGACGTACGAGAAGTTGGATGCGTTGATGGTCGTCATGGTCAGTGTCTCCTGTGATGGAGGCGCGGCACCGGTATGGCGTCGCTTATCTCCAGCTGGCCCGGTGATATTGGGTCAGCTCGAGAGACCATGGGTCTGGCTCTAGCGTTGGGCGGGTTGGTTTTGTTGGTTTTCGAATTCCCCTTTTTGGATTAAAGAAATATTATATTCCAATAATCCAATTATGAATTCCATTAAAACCTAATTCCTTTTCCACTCCTTCCTTTCCATTAAAGAAATAATATATTCCAATATCCGGATTTGAAATACCAAAATCATTATGGTATTTGGGTTCATGGGAATAATGGAATACCAGGGGGCCCGCTTACCCTGCGCGGGAGACGAGGCCCAAAATCCCGTGAAACCTCGTGCGGACTTCTGATGTGCCCAGACCGCCATTAGATCTGGTCGTGCCAGGAGTGCCACGGCCTAGATTCCCCATGGCAATCAGCATCCGCCGGCTCTATGAGACCGCTTCGTCCGGTCATGCACTGGCGGACCAGCTGAGATCGGTCCTCAGAGGGCGCCTCGAGAACGAATTGGACCCTGCCATCGAGCGGATCCTGGACGAGCTAGAGTCCCTGGTACCAAATCATCCCAGCTCGTCCCAGGCTATTGGCACCAGCATCTGGCGTGTCAGTGTGCCGAGCTATGAGTACGCCGATTGGATCTTGGTCGCTGGATCGCAGGACGAGGCCCGGGAACGCGGCTGGGAGCTGACTCTCGAGTACATCCGCCGGAACGACGGAAACACCGACCAGCTCGACGACTACGGACTGTCCGGTCCCCAGGACCTCCAAGTGTCCGAGCTTGGCCACGACTTCCTGCTGGACCGCGGCAAGGTCGAGGGCTAAAGGTCTTTTACTTTCCGACGAACATTCCCAAGCCGACAGCAGTGAGGAACGGCTCCTCGTGCGTGCTGGCGACAGTGTACCACAAGGTGTAGTTGCCAGTTTCTAGCACCGTCTGGAACTGCCAGCCGTCACCACTCTTCCTAATGCGAACGATCTTGTCTGCGTTAACGTACGACGACACGCCGTACTGAGCCAGTTGCAACTCTTTGTTCATTTCTCTTCTTCTTTCTTCAAAAGTGCCCGTAGCCGATCAACTTCCCTGATCAGATCTCGAATCGCGTGCGGCGCCAGAGCTAACGCCTCAGTCGCCGGGCCAGAACCCCAAAGGGCCTGCCACAACGCCCGGCCGTTGTCCATGTTCTCGATGAACTGCCCCTGAGAAATGTTGTGGTACTGGGCCACCCGGAGACGTCCGCGCTTGTGCACGGTCATGTGCCCCTGGGTCAGTACCATACCGATCTCTCTGTAGGCCCTCAGGAGGTCGTCGGAGAGCGCCGGCCCGGGATCCGGGGGGAACTCCCTCACACAACATCCGAGGTTCGTCCTGTGCGTTGTGGGGCTCCAGATCGCGCCATGTTCGCAGGTTTCCATTATCGCACCACCTCGTACCCGTACTCCGCCATGATCAAGTTCAGCGTCTCCTCAAAGTGGGGACCACGTCCGCAGCCAACCAAAAACGCGCGAGCAGCCCAGAGGACCGGGTCGCAAACAGCTCCGCATGTGTGGTCATCGTCCGCGCATGTCCGCGTCCGTGAGTCGACGAAACTGCGGAACATCTCGATCACCGAGTACTCTAGACCGCGGCCCTTCCTCCGCTCGGTCTCCAGCACCTGGTCGAGTTCCGTGATGTGACCATCACAAGTGCAATCACGTAGCGTACATGGGTTCACCCGTCTCGTCCCATCGTTCCTCATGTTCTAGTACTTCCTCTCAAATTCCGGTTGTGGTACCATGTGTTCTGGATGGGGATTGCCTGGGATGCATACGTCAGTGGTGCTGAGCGCCTGTATGCCGCGAGGACCATCACGGTGAGGTCTCCATGGGAGTGCCCCCGCTGCTTGCGGGTGAACGCCCCCTGGATGGACCAATGCATGTGTCTTCCAAGCCAAGCCGTTCTGCCGCAGGTCAACTTTTCTGAGAGGCCGCCAAAGGTCCCGGAAACTCTTCCGCCCGTCTCTGTGCCGCGCACGCGGACCAGAACTATCGAGCGGCCTGCGCCGGTGTCCGAGCCAGGGTGGAACCAGTACGGATATGGTCCGCTTCCAACCGGCAGCTGGGTTGGCACCCGCGACGACGAAGACGATTAATCTTTCGGATCACGATCGAGCGGATTGTAACGCAAATCCACTGGACCGCCGTGGGCATCAACTTCGCGCAACATGCGGCGGAAGTTTACGCATCCGTTGCAGTCACACTGTGGCGTAGCAGGATCACGACGAAGCCATGCTTTGAACCTCTCCCAGCGAGACGGAGGACGAAGCTGGCGTGATGGCATGAACGTCAATTTGCGTCTCCCGTATCAGCTGCCACGTCCGTATCACGGAGACGAGCCAAAGTCTTCTGGAGCGCTGCGGCCGCCCGGCCCATGCCGTCCGCCATAGCGGCCCACTCATCCGGGTTGGGATACGGAACCAAAGACATCTCCCTGAAGGAGATCTCCACCTTGTCGAGGATGGTTAAGAACCTTTCGAGGTCGTTACCGGCCAGAATCTTCATCGTCTTCCTCTCGATCTATCAGTTCCGCCAGCCGGATGGCTTTGGCGGTCCGTTGCTCCAGCGATCCGTATGTGCAGCAGCGGAGACATCCCGCGCTGAAGAACCCATTGCGGCAGGTGCACATGTCCTGGCATGGGGTGATGTAGAGGCAAGGGCAGCCGCGAGATGGGAACGCTGGGGCAGTATTTGCCCCGCATCGCGCGCCATCTGCGCAGTCAGGATCGCTGCAACAGAACAAGGATCACTTCCTCTTGAAGGGAGCGATCGATCCGTCAGAGCAGACCGGCACGCCGTCGATCGAGTTGATAGATGCGATGACAGTCTGACCGCTATCAGTGATCATGACACCCATGTAAACTTCGAGACGCTTGCCATCCGGCATAGTGCGGTTCGCTGCTACACCGTACAGACGCGAGGCTGGGCGGGCAGAAGTCAGCTTGAGGACCTCGCCGCCGGTGATCGTAATCGACTCCCGTCGAACAACAAGCGTGGAGACGCTTCCAGCTGCCTGATCGACTGTCTTCCGGAAGAGCTCGCCGCAGGTCGGTAGCGGGCTCTTGGCCACGGCCCACGGGGCGGTCCGAACGTAGTTGCCATCAAGCGGATCAGCCGAAACGGGCGAGGAGAGCAGAGCTGTGGCGGCGAGCGCCAACGTGAACTTCATCATGCCTCCATCGTATCACGATGGCGCTGTAGTGCTGCGTAATATTCGTCATGAGACTGCACGTCAGATCGCCAGTGCGGATAGTAGCTGCCGTCAGGATTGACCAAGACAAACTCCCACCACCGACCATGTTCCCTAGTAGTTTCTACCCAGACAGTCGGTTCACGCTCAGTTTTACCAACGTACTCCCATGCTAGCTGTTCTGGATAGAACGGCTGCATGATGATCTCAGGAGGAACATCACGATCCCAGGCCACCGCCGCATCCTCGTGGATCTCGTCGAGCCAGGCACGGAAATCTGGATTTGTGTCTTGGGTTTTGTACAGACCCATCAGTCTAGCTCCAACAATCCGAACCTGATCGACGTTCCGTCTTCTGGTTCTGGTTCCTTTGGCTTCTCTGGTTCTTTCGGAGGAGGCGGAGCAGCGGCGGTCTTTGCGACAACGTGGTGCTGAGGATCGAGTATCGGGGCTGGTGTCAATCTTATTGTCGGCATCGTAGTTGGTGGTACAAACTTGTTTGCCCCAGCAGCAAATGCTCTATAAGCTTGCTCTGCAGAGTTCATACGATCAAGTGCTGCTTGCTGTGGGCTGGATCGCGGACCTTCAACTACCACTACGCCAGGCTGAGCCAGTGAACGAGGAGGTTCGCGTAATGTCTCAACTTCCGGCAAGCCGTCGGCAATGATCTCGATCGTGATCTTCTGATACTGGCGCACCCAGCCATCAGGTCCACGGTGGTCGCCATCCCAACGCCTCTCCATCTCTCGTTGGACGCTGGTTACGTGAGCCCTGCCAGATTCAACAGCGCGGACGATACGATCCCAAAGACCGCGTTCATTCGTCATTTTTCGAGCCTCATCAGCAACCTCTTCAGCGTTTCAGCCAGATTAAGGGACGCGCATTCCTTCCACTCACACGCCGCGCGATCATTCCAATGTCCAATACCGCAGCGATCGCAGTAGTGCCATGAGGCGTCGAAACCCTTGTTGTACTTCCACTGAATCTTGTGTCCGAAGATCTTGCAGAACAGCTTCTTCATTCAGCCACCTTGCATGTGTGACCGAACCAAGCGTCCCAAGTGTCGAACGTTAGAGCACAAACGCTGCACCTGAAGTTCGGGCCGCGCGTGAGAAGCGCGTCGAGGCGTCCATGGAGATGAGCGTTCGTTATCTCTAGCATTCTCACGCGAGACCGCAGTGTTCCGATCTCTGCCAGCATGGCTCCGCGCTGTTCCAACGCGCTTTTGACTTCATCATCGAGCGGAACTGTCTGCGCAATACGCGCGATTGTCGCCAGCAGCTCATCTCGGCGAGTTGCCAGCCCATCCCTCTCTTCGGTCATCTCTTTCAGCCTTAGTTCGAGGGAGCTGATCTCGCGACCGTGCTCTTCCACCTCAGACTCTGCTGACTCCAGTTCGTACTGGAGACTGGAGATCTCGTCCCGAAGGGACTCTGCGTCGTCTGGATCGGTCATTGCTTCCTCAGTTCAGTTCAGCCAGAGCTTCTTCTGCGATCACAGATGTGGTCTCGGCGTCTGCTTCGATGAGGCCGAAATACGTGACTAGACTTTCTGCTGGTCCGATCTGGCTGTACCAGCCGAGTGTCGGATCACATACACGAAGCGATCCATCATCCAACTCCAAGACGATCGGGACGTCGGAATCCTTTAACCACGCCCTCACTTCTTGCTCACGACCTGAGCCTTGGGAAGCGTAGCGGCTTGCTTCCGGCGTTCGAAGAGACCGAAGCACCACGAACCAAGTCCCCAGGCGAAGAGAGCGATCGGGCGAAGGAAACGGTACGACCCGTAGAACACCCAGAAGACTGGCCAAACGAACGAAGCGCAAGCATCGTTCTCAGTGTCACTGAACGTGTCTCGATTGGCCAGCCAATGATGAGTGGCGCCAGCGACCGCGATGTACAGCATGAGGGTTAACAGACCGCCTGCGACGAATGATGCTATCAGCATGCTTCCATCTTACCACCGCGGCTAAATGTTATATGCGCGACGACGACGGCCAAGCGATTGAACGACTCCTGCGGCGGAATCCGCGGATCAATCCTCACTCTGTGATAGCTCTATCGGGTGAGGGAGTTGAGTCAGACATCTGTCGAGAACTATACAGCGTTGGAACCAGAGACATCGGACGTGATGAATGGGACCTCGATGATGCACCGCATCAGTCCCATCGTGCCGGTCTCGGTATCGTGTGCAACACGTTCTTGTGCTCAACCGATCCGATGCGGTGGTTGCGAAATATCGCAATGGCCGTGCCGTACCTGGTAATCCAAGATCTCGCTGATGCTCGTCGTGGAGGCAGCAAGCACGTTGATCCTGGCTCTGGAGATTACCAGCGATACTCGGTGAGTTCGCATGGAGTCATTGGGCAAACAGATCCAGAGGCGGCGCCGGTCTTCGACCTCTCAACCTCTGGCGCGATCGTGATGGACTGTGAGTCCTACTCCGACGGATCGTACGTGAAGTTCGCGGCCCTGTTGGACCTGCGCCCTCTGCGTGCCGATGGAAAGATGGGTCTTGGATCCTATCTGCCGCTCATGGCATCCTGGCTGTTAAGCGAGATGCCATTTCTTGAAGCGGCACTCGTTCTCTAGAGGTTGAGCAGCTTCCGATAAGACGCGATATTGAGATCGGCGCGTCTATCGAATTCTGGAAGGCCAGCGGGATGGACACGCTCGATAATGGCGCGACCCTTCTCCTCTGCCAGCCACTCCTCCCTCAGCACTCTTAGCCGCAGGGTCTCGTCAAGCAAATCTACAGCATCTGCTTTTCGGTAGATTGCCCAGGTCTGCAGAGCGACATAGTATCGATTCCATCGATCAGGTTGCTCATGCCTGTTCTTGGCATGACCAATCTCGTGGGCCAGCAGCGCCAGCTCGCGCAGAGCATTGCTTCTAGATCGCGGGATATCGATGAGCGGCGCAATCTCGACTTCTGGTCTGACAACAAGGATCCAATCTTCAAGATCGAGCAACGGATTCATGTTCGTCCAGTACGCCGCGACCATATTCCTGATGTCGGTTAAGTCAGGATCGATCCTACCGGCACGCACTTCACCGTAAGATGATGCTTCTGCGAGTAGACCAAGATACGCAGAGCGTAATGCTGGTGATGGCTCGATCTGTCCATATGGAGGACGCTTCACGGAACATCCTCTCCTCCCGGCGGCAGGAGCCGCACGGCGACAGAATCATGAAGATAGACTGCTAGGTACACAGGCCAGAATACAGTCGCGATAAACCAGTGAAAGACTCCGTCTTCATCGAGCCTGCGATCGGTGACGTGTTGCGTGACTGGTATGCCGGCCAGGTAGGCGAAGTACAACACAACCCAGATCATGGTGCCCTCTCGGCGGGCGCAGGTTTGAGTTCAATGTACCTTACATCCGGTTCGATAGGCCGGCACTCCCAGAGTATGGCGAACAGCACCATTCCAAGGAATGCGATCAACCCGAACCAGAGGTCCCAAGGCTCTTCGTCGAACGGACGGCCGCTCACGACTTTGGCTCCAAGCTCTGTTGGGGCACGGTCTGACCTTCGATTCCGAAGGTCATGACCGGCCAGCTCACCGACGTTTCAGGCCGATCGTCTTTTGGAAGATCAGGAAGGCGCCGACTCCCGTCAGCAGATTCAACATGGCTATCCACATGGCCAATCTTACTGCATTTATCAGTGGTAAAATGAATGAATGAGCAACAAACAGTATGTCATCTTCATCGGCACTGGTACCACCATGGGCGTTGCGGTCGGAGCCCCCGCAGCGGTCAAGATGCTCGAGGAGCGCACAGAGGGTGCAAAGTTCGACCTCGGCTCTCGTGACAGGGTGAGGTCCTTCCTCGAGGAGGAAGAGAAGGTCTTCGCTGATCGCAACAACTTCAGCGTCTACTCTCACGACGGCAAGCGCTTCCTCGGCTCGATCTATCAGGTGCAGGAATAGCGTGCTGATCGCTCTCTCTGTCGTTGGCTCCATCGCAGCTTACGTCTTCTCGGTTGGTCTCGCTAAGGAAGTTATCTGCATCCTCGACGAGAAGCTCGCCGATTTTCCGACGCTCAGGGAAAGAGACCCTGAGATCGCGTGGCTCATGGCATCGATCTGGCCACTCGGTCTGCTGTGCGGTATTTTCTATCTGATCTTCAAGTATCCGGCGCTCGGTGCGGCTCGGGTCGCTTCTGCTGGAGCAACTTTGCTTCGCAGTACTCTCAGCAGGAAGTCGAAAATCCCGAAGGCCCGTGTCGTCGCCCGTTAATTTCCACGGAACAATACGACGGTGCCTGTACCTTGGTACCAAGGGTGAGCGATGCGGTTGGTGGACAGACAGTTACGAGCAGCTCTGCGAAGAGCATGAGGTCTGCGAGTCCTGTCACTGTAATCCTTGCGCGGACTTCTGCTACGGTCCGCAAATCTACGAGTGCAACCTCTGTCGGAATAAGTTTCTCCGATTCCAACTGTCACTCATCGGTGCGGCCTATCTGTGTCGGCGGTGCCGTAGATAGGGAATGCCATCTCACGGTGAAGCGTTCAGGTTCCTCGAGGCGGAGGCCCCGACGATGTTCGGTGGACCGATTACCTCTATGCTCTATGTCGGACACCGATCCGACACCCACCCTTGGTGGCGCACGACGTTCGCGGACTTGATCCAGCTAGAACGCGGCCCTAACGGTGTTCCGAACATCGATATCGTAGACATCGTCCCGGCCAACCTTCCCAACGATCTTGTTGGTGATGGATTGGCCCGTACTTGTTTCCACGGTGACATCCGCACGTGCAAGGCCAGCGGCTACGGGTTAGTCTTCTGGGACGAAGGTCCTGAGCACGTTTCGAAGGAAGACGCTCTTCGCATCCTGCATCAGTTGTCACTCGACAACATGCATGTGATCATCAGCTGTCCATGGGGCCACCAACTGCAGGGCTCTGGACCAGACGACCCAGAGTTCCACCACTGGGGTCCGCAGCCAGAGGACTTTGAGCCCATAGGGTTGCAGGCCCGCACGTTTGGTACAGAATTCACCGGCGTTGCCGGCGACGGTCGACACGGGAACCTAATCGCCTGGATCTAAGGTTGCAGCGTGCCCTAATTTAGGTGTATGCCGACGCTGCTCGAACTGTACCGCCCTGCCCTCCAGGAGGTTGCAGGTTCGCGCCTGGATCTCAAGAAGTTCGCCCCTGAAATTCAGGTGGCCTGGGATGACTTTGCGTCTAAAGAGGGTATCGCTAGCGCAGAGTTCCTCGAGCGCTCAGGCCGTATTTTTGCGAATACCAAAGAGTACGGATGGTTCGAATGGGACGGCAACACTTGGCGCCGTGCTGATAAGCCTGGTCCGAAGACTGGACCGCGGACTGGACGCTGGCAGAGGACGAACTATGCCGACCCGCACCCTCGCCGCCAGACAGACGACCTCCACGACGTCTTCTCGACCGACTTCTCTGGATATCAGAGGAACATTACTCAGGCCTGCAACAAGCTTTTCGGTAAGCAGTGGCCGCAGGATATCGATGCTGCGTACGGTCAAGGTTCTACAAAGAAGATGTTGTCGGATCTTTGGCGGAACTTCTGGACCGATCACGAAGCGCTTGGCGAGGTGGGTCACTACTACGACGCTGCTATGCAGGGCCAAGAAGGGCAGTATAACCTTCAGATCGGTCCACGCTTTGACCAGCCACGCGATTACGACACCAGCGCCCCAGACAGTCTAGCACCATACGAAAACGACGACTGGGTCAGGCGCGAGCGCCAGTTCGACGCAGGCTACTTCGACACTGTGTGGTCATCGAGCTAATGGGCAACGGACCAAGATACAGTCGCTCACTCGTTGGGCCTATCGCAGATGATCTCGTGCGGGCTCTTGAAGGTCGCGCGATTCTCGCAGGATCGAATCGACGCGGCTCTGTCACGTGCGGTGACATCGATTTGGTTCTTAACGGAATTGCAAGGGATGAGGCCATCGCTGCGCTGCTAGCCAAGGGGCTCACGCTCGACGTCTCAGAGCAGCCGCGAGATGAGCTATCACTAGCGGTTACGTGGTCTCCACTTCGCCTCAAGGTTGATGTATGGACTCCTAAGACTGGCTCTGAGGGAGCGTGCCTTATGCACGCTACTGGGCCTGGTCTATACAATTCTGTCATGAGGCGTTGGGCTCGCATGCAGGACATGCGACTGTCTCACGACGGTGTTTGGCGCGGAGACGAAAGAATCGCTGGCGCCACAGAACAAGAGTGCTGCGAGGCGCTAGGCTGGCCCAACCCACCACCCGAACACCGGGAACGATTCATGGAATGGATCGACCCGTATCTGGAGATATTGAATGAGTCTGCTTAACCTCTACGAAATGTCGCGTGCGCGCGGCGATGCTATGTGGGCTGTTCTCGACTGGGCTGCACAGCAGCCTGGTGACTTCACCTACCAAGATCTCTACAAGATCTTTCAGGCGGCAGGTGGCGGCTCTACTATGCAGCAGTTTCACAGCATGGTCAAGGTCGCCAAGCCGTGGAAGGACGATCAGGCCAAGTACGGTGTCTCAGAAAAGCGTCCATTCGTGTTCTCCAAGCGTGGAAACAGGGGCAAGGGCGGTGCTGCGCAACTCTCCTGGGGACTAGAAGGTCCCTTGCGGACTGCTCAGCCGATGCCGACGCCCAAGTCGGAGGACGAACCCGAAGACGAGATGGGTGAGATTCTCGATCAGCTCGAGACGAAGATCGGCAGACCTGCTCTCAAAGCGATGCTCCAGCGGTGGCGGAACATGACCGACGTCAGTAAGATCTATTCTGACGTGAATCGCGACAGCACGATCCCAGCACGCTTCAAGAACGCCGCGTACCACGTAGCTATCTCTCACCTCGTTGGTAAGGGCCAGCAAAAGCCGAGCGCTGGCGTCGACCTTGGTCCAGAGAAGAACGACACACCGTTCACTACTCCTCCTAAGCCGAAGGCGCAAGCTCCTAAGCCGCAGGCCGCTCCAGAGCCCGAGGATGACGACGAGGACATGGGAGATGGATGGGAGACAGTCCCCAATGGAACCTCTGGCGACCTCGCTCAGAACTCTACAGATGGCGAAGAAGAGCCTGAGCAGGATGATAGTGAAATGGAGCTTGATCCTGGCATCGATGTGTTCGACAACGAGCCATCTGATGAAGAGGGTGAAGACGATCTGAAAGATCGTGAGTATCCCGTTTACCTGCCAGATCCAGATGACGAGGGAGACATGTACGAGGAGGCGATGTTCCGCATCGTCTCTGAGACGGATCCTGTCATCGACGAGTTCGATCCGATCTGGGAGCAGCTCAAGAACTCTCAAGATCAGGACGACGCTCGTGAGATCATCAGGAAGTCACGCATTCCAAAGCACCTACAGCCTGCAGCTGTCCGGGTCGCTAAGGCGATCTACGACAACACCGGTCGTGACTGGGAAGGAAAGCCCAAAGGCAAGCGTGAGTCCAAGCTGCTCAGCCTGTATCGCGAGGGTCCCTTAGCAGAGCCTGTCGACTTCAATCAAGAGTCCGGCCTTGCTCGCATCTACAACGTCGATGAGGCGAAGGGTGATGCGGTTGTTGGCGGCTGGGAAGAGGCAGAAAGGTACTGGCCAGGATGCTCGACAGCTTGGGACGAGATCCAGTTGGCTGGAGAGCCAGCCGAGGTCGAGGAACTCTGGCAGGCAGGTCCGCTGCTATTCGCAGAGATCGCGAACAACGAGAAGTACATGTACGTCCCAAAGGAGCAGAAGTGGGCCGCGATCGGCAGCATGGCTGTCGAGAGCTCTGCTGGGTGGGTGAAGATCCAGGGTCCCGGCGGCACACTTTACATCCCGCGCGGAAAGAACATTCCAAGGATCGAACTCATCGGTCCGCAGCCGCAGGATATCCCTGGCTTCACCGCTCCAGAGAAGCGGAACGGAAAGGTCAGCGCCACGAAGCAGAATCCAAACGCTGAAGACATCAGACAGGCGGCACTGGCTATCACGGCAGGCGATGGCCCGGAAACTGATTGAGCTCGGCGCCTCTTGGCGCGAGACCTTGATAGCGGAAATCTGGCAGAGGACCGAGAGGGCTTGGGATCCCGCTTACGATTCTGACGCTCGAGACTCTATCGATCAGGCTCTCTCACGTGCCTGTAGCGCCATGACAGAGGAAGGGCGAGTTCCGCTCGCCAATTCTCGCTTCGATAGCAGCGTCAGAATCAGATCGATTCTGCCTGCGAACGTCATTGGACGCGGCGACTTCAGGTACAAGTCAGATCGATTGACCGAATATCTGCGGAGCAACCCCGATAAAGATCTTGTTCCTATCGTTTGTTCGCGCACCAGAGATGGATACCGTGTCCTAGACGGACACCACAGACTGAGAGCTTATGCAGCTGTCAGCGCGATTCGCATGGCCCTCGCGGTAGTCATCACGGTGACGCCGGGGACCGGGCTGATCGACGTTGGCTAGCGCTTCAAGCTGTCCAGAAATCCTGGCTTGAAGAGGCTCTTAGTCATCTCTTCTTGTGTGGCTTTCAGCACCTCGATCGTCAGACGCTCTTGCTCTGATGAAAGAGTGCGGCGACCAGGGTAGCCACCGTTGCTCATCTGCTTGATTGGTCCAGCGAGCCTGCTCAGCGTGCTGAACTTCTGTGGTGCGGGAACAGGAGCAGACACGTCGTTTGATGGGATCCTTACGAGGTCGCTCGGGCCGATCGTCTGACTGATCCTGAACGCTGCTCGGACGTACCCGTATGGATATCCCATCAACGTTTCGCTGATCGATCCCTTGATCGTCCATGCGTCGATGATGCCAACTCCATTGGGGGCAAAAATCCGACCAGACCCAAACATCGTTTCGCCAAGCGAGTACGGATTGATGTCTGGAGGCAGATGTTTGTTCAGCAGCTTCAGAGTCTTGTCGATGAACTCGGTGCATTGCGCTTCATCAGCGAAGAGCACGTCGTAGTCGCCAGCCGGCTCTAGCACCTTGCCAAAGACCGCTGGCATCCACACGTTGGAACCAGTCAGCCAGGCGTCGTATCCCTCAGTGAGCTGCTTGATGGACCGATCCATCAGCCTGATGTCGGGGCGATTGAGGACCCGTTTCATTGCGTCAACAACGAACGACTGCTCTGGTAGTCTCGTCGGCACAAACCCTGGTGCTGGTCTCATGTCTTCCTCGATTCTCTCATTGAGTGCATCAGGTGCGGAAAGGGAATCCTCAGCACCTTTATCCCTGCGGGATGTTCCTTGAGGCGTGCCACCATCTCTTCGGCAGCAGGTCCGTTGCAACTGTGTACCACGATCGACATCGGCGGACGATCCATCTTGAGGATGTGGTCGACCACCGTCATACCAGTTGGTACGCTAGACTTCCCACCAACAGCGACCATGATGTCCTCTTCGGAAAGATCATGATCGAGGAACACCTGAGTAGGGTGCTCTGCTTCGATGTAATCGATAGCCTGCTGAGCAGTGTAAACGTACTTCACCTCTACGTCAGTAGGAGCCACGTACTTGAACGAACGATGTCGTTCCATCATATCGTCTAGGAACATCACCGTCATCGTTCGTCCTTTGGCATGTGTTTCGGACAGATCATCATGTCTACAGGTCCACCAGCCTGCTTCCATCCAGCGAATGTAAGCATCCTGATGAGTAGCGCTATAGGGTCAGAGACGTGATCTCCGTATGCGTAGTGTGGACGATCGTCGAGACCTGTCTTACGCAAGTACTCAGCATCCGCTTCTCTTAGTAGAGATTCAATCTCAAGAGCGGTGTAGGGTCCAACAGAGTGACCTCCAACGCAACGTATCGTTAGTGGTTCCGATCCCCTGTTACTCCACTGGGCCATCAGGACGATTATACCACTGTTATGTATGTGGTTGTTGACATTAAAAAATGTGGTAAAATTATCTCATGCAAGTTGTAGAAAAAATGGAAGATGACCGATTCGAGTCGATCTGCGATGCGGGTGTCGAGCTCGTGAAGCATCTAGCCAAAATCCTGCAAGATCGTGGTCTCGACTTGGCTGACGCATCGGCGGTTATCGCCGTGGCAAACGCTGGCGTCGTCAAGGGATCCAACATCAAATCTTCGGACATGAAGGAGATGGTTGACTCTGTTATCGGATACTGGCGTGAGGAACACACGAAGGATGGGCGCGGAGTGGTCTTCGATCCTCCGCACCGCCGGCCGGACTTCAATCCGATCGTTAGGAATCCCTCCAGCGAGAACTGATCTATGTCGGATGAGCTGAGGATCAACTGGGGTGACGGCGTGTCCGCCATCGATCGAACCATGCGGACCATTGTTATGGCCGCTGACGGTGTGATCGGATCGATGGTTGAGATGGGCTGGCGCCGTGAGAGCATCAACATCAAGGTAGATCAGGATAACCCTCTCCCATGTTGGGTAACTCTTCGTGGGAAGAAGGTGTTCGAGATTAAGCCTGAGATCAGCAGAGATGGTGGGCTCTTGATTGTCGGCCACTGGCTGGACAAGGTGGAGTCCCCAGGCTTTCTACGCAAGATGTTCGGGAAATATTGAGGAGATGCCGATGAAGGATGTCGAGTGGCACTACAACAAGCATGCCGAGGAACTCTACAAGATTGGTATCTCGGTACCGAATCGTGCCGTCTTCGGACGGCAGCTCGAAACCGGTGACGTTCTAGAGGAAGACGACGTCTACGACAGTTCGAATGGCAGCTGGGAAAGATGCACATGCCCCGGTTTGACTCTGCAGGAAGGTACTGCTACCGTCTGGGTTCGGCCAGGATAAAGCTGAGATCGGCAATACTGGCAGCTATCGGATATTTGTTCGAGGAAGGTTTCTTCGAATGGAAAAGAAGTTGAGTCCGATAGAGACGGTAGCCCGCGAGATGGCCCAGCACAGCGAACTTTCTGAGGAGCAGCTTCTGTCTGCTCTGAAGAGAGGGCTAAGACACCTTGGCAAGCGTGCTACAGAGGCCATCGCAGCCGATGAATGGTCTGATAGTGCTCTCGATGTGGCTCAGGAATATCAAGCCATGAGCGAGATGCTAAACTTCTTCGGATCGCAATTGATCGCCTTCGAGGAGATCGAAGCAGCCGATGTCGACCGCATCACGAACTGAGACACGTCTCGAAGGGCACAGGCGTGCATTTACTGTGAACGAGGGTGTTGGCCCGATGCTTCGAGTGGAGGAACTAACTCCCGAGGAGCTCGAGCTTGTCAATGCCGATTTCATAGAGAGATGCCGTGGACGTGCCGAGGATTTGGACGCCATTTACGCGGCGTATGCCAGTACCCTTCACAGCTGGGGTCTAATCTGTCCCCATCCGCAACTTCATCGTCGGTATGATGGGTTCCACAAGACCGACGTTCCGATTTCATTTGATGAATGCAGGTGGTACTCTTGCCTGCTCTGCGATACGATCGTCATCAACAGGTGAACAATGGCAGAGAGAACCTTCCTGATCCACCGCTATTCGATGTCGAACTGGGACCAGGTGAGCGGTTTGAAGCCGTTCATTGCAGCAGGCCCTAAGTTTCGAGCGTACACAACCACTCAGACTCTCACCGGTTTTCAGTGGGAGTTCAGGAAGTCCCTACTCGATGACATCGGATCGCTTGGTCCTAGCGCCGATCAATTCGGTCGTGAAGTAATCGCAGAGTTACTTCTGCGTGAGGGAATTCTGATCGCTATGTGGTCGATCAACTCTGGTGTATGCCGGCCAGAAGCAGAGCGATGGAAAGCATCCATCGAACAAGTTGCCGCCGAAATCCCTCCGCTTGATCCGATTAGCGAGTCCGTCAGGGAATTGCTCTCTGGCATGTCTGAACCATCTCATTACCGAAACTACGTTTCTGAGGACGAGCTAACTCTGGAGGCAGTAGCGGTGCCTGATGAGTTGGCCTGAGATCGTAGCTCACCTGGGGATCTTCGTTTTCGCGGCGTTTCTAGACGCTGCCTGGGTACTTGCGGTCTACTCTGTCGGCAGTGGCGACAAACTGAAGCTTGTTCTTGTAACGGGAGCGATGCAGTTTGCCAGCTTCATGATGACCAAGGTCATTGTTGCAGACGATTGGACGATGATCAGCGGCTGCTTGGGTGCTATGACTGGCGCGGTGATCGGGATTTACTTGAAACCCAAAGTGTCCCAAACAAACGATCCCAGGCGGAAGATAGGATTCCAAAGTTCCTCCCCATCTTCCGATGATGAATGAGATGCCGTCGCGTCGTCTTCGGTAGCAACCTCGATACCAGCGACCCCTCAATGTGAATGCGGTCGTGGATGACAGAGTTCAGGAGCGCAACCAAGCCTCCTCCAATGACGATCGGTAGCAGCGGTAGGCCAGCGACAGCTACCAAGATGGCGTAAGCCACACCGAACGGCGCGAACCAAATCACAAAGCTGTCGACGCCGCTACCCACGTACCTCTGAGAGGTGATCCTCTTAGGAGGGTAGGCCACCAGGTGGTGGGTCATATGAGCACGGTACAGAGGACTAGAAGGCCTGTGAGACCATCTGTGGAGGCCATATCCAATCAGGTCCACCACAGCTGCCGACGCTATGAACCAAATGATCGTTGCCCACATAGTGAAAATAGTCGGGACAGACAGTGGTGAGATGACCTATAATGGTTGGACAAGGACAATTCCCCGTGAAGTCTTCAGTTAGCAATAGCATGCAGTTTTCCTGCTGGTCCCCTATCGAGGGAACGACCAAGCATGGCGATCTGCAGCGCCTTGCGCGCGCCCCGTACAGGGCATGACCTAGAGAACCCGGGAACGACCACATCGAAGTCCCTCCCGGGTTGACCGGCGGGGACTTTTTTAGTTTATCCTGCAACTTTGTTGAGGAGGACCGATGTTGGAGAAGAACTGGCAGACGCTTGCACACGAGAAGGTTGACCTTAGGGTTGCCCTGGAGACCGAGCTTCGCTCGGCTACATCCGAAGTCGGTGGCACAGCGGAGGTCATCATTGCCTGCGACAGCCAGCAGGTCGGACAGCACACCGAGTACGTTACAGTAGTCGTTGTGCACAGGACTGGCCTGACAGGTGGAAAGGGCGGTCGCGTCTTCTTCTGCCGTGAGCGGGTCCCTCGTGTCAAGGAACTGAGGGAGCGTCTCTGGAAGGAAGCGTGGAGGTCGGTCGAGCTCGCGATGGAGCTAACCGCTACACCAGATGTCGGTGAGGTCTATCCCATCGAGATCAGCGCCATCCACATCGATGCCAACGTCGATCCCAAGCACAAGTCTTCGAAGTACGTTGAAGAGCTTGTGGGGCTCGTCATGGGCCAAGGATTCAGGGCTGTGGTCAAGCCAGAGGCGTTTGCAGCCTCTCACGCCGCTGACCACGCTGTGAAGCACAAGGAAGAAAGGCGCAAGCCGCACGCTGAGAGACGGAGGGGTGGCCGAGCGGCCTAAGGCACTGGCTTTGAACACCAGCAACCCGTAAAGGGGCGTGGGTTCGAATCCCACCCCCTCCGCAATTGGAGAGATGGTCGAGTGGACTATGGCGCTTGCTTGGAAAGCAAGAGATTCCCGAAAGGGGTCCGGGGGTTCGAATCCCCCTCTCTCCGCCGAGTCTTTGAAAATTTGGAGTGTACAACCGGGGTTGGTCCCGGTGCCGGCTTCGAACACCGGTGATCATAATGGTCGAGGTTCGACTCCTCTACGCTCCGCTCCTTGACAACTGAATAGTTTTGTGTGTATCGCGGACAGAGAAGTCCGCTTATGGTTTCCTTAGCTCAATTGGTTTAGAGCGCCGGCCTGTGAAGCTGGAGGTACGAGTTCGATCCTCGTAGGTCACCCCATGTTGGTCGTTGCAAAGAGCACCCGAGCGGCGTTTTAACGAACGTCATTATCGAGGCCCGGTTTGAATCCGGGGACCTTCACCACGCGTCGGTAGCGAATTGGCATAGCAGGAGGTCTCAAAAACTTCCGTTTACGGGTTCGACTCCCGTCCGACGCACGAGGAGGAAGCTGAAGGAGATGCATCTCTGGACGCGGTGGTTCGACTCCACTCTTAGCAGGGTCGCTCCCTGTGATGAAAGTGTCGCCTGGGTACGGCGTCTCCTCCAATTTTTCTGCCCTCGAAGTTCATATGGGTGAATGCATCCTTGGTAAGGATGAGGTAGTCGGTTCAATTCCGATCGAGGGCCCCAAGGTTAAATGTGAACATCGATTCACGGCCCAGCAGGGTGCCTTGTCATGGATCGCTAGGTTAATTGCGTAAACCCGCCGGCTTTTACCCGGTCATTCTCGGTTCGAGTCCGAGGCGATCTACTTCTGCCCGCATCGTCCAGTGGCTAGGACGCCAGTTTCGTAAACTGGAAACGTCGATTCGACTTCGACTGTGGGCCCCACTGGGGAGTAGTTCAACTGGTAGAACGCAGGTTTCTGACACCTGATGTTGAGGGTTCGATCCCTTCCTCCCCAACCAATGTTGTGATATGATGATATTCAGGTGTAGTTCAATTGGTAGAACGGAGGGCTTTGGTCCCTCATGTTGAGGGTTCGACTCCTTCCGCCTGATCTAGTCTTGCCGGTGTGGCGCAATGGTAGCGCAACGCTTTTGTAAAGCGATGGTTGCGGGTTCAAGTCCTGTCACCGGCCCCAAATGTACTCCTAGCACTCATGGTGAGCGCGACAGGCTGTTAACCTGTGGGGAGACCCTAGGCAGGATCGTTACCTGCGGAGTACGCCATTCCAAGTTCGTCTAATGGTAGGACGTGCAGCTGTTTCCTGCACTGTGGGAGTTCGAGTCTCTCACTTGGAGCTTATGGGACCGAGAATAGGGGACGCGAAAGCGGACGCCCACGCCACCGCAGGCCTGAAAACTGGTAGCGGAGACCCTGCAGGGCACGAGCGCAATATCTCGTAGAGGTTTCCGGTGCAAGTCCGGACGGTTCCAACTTTTCTGGGGATGTAGTATAACTGGGAAAACACGCGGTTTGCACCCGCAAGTTGGGGGTTCGATTCCCCCCATCTCCACCGAGGTCTCTTCGTGAGAAGGGATAGTCAAGCGCTTGATACCGAAAGGTACAGAGCCGCCTCCAACATGCCTCACTAGCTCAATGGTAGAGCAGCCGCCCGATAAGCGGTCGACATCAGTTCAATTCTGATGTGGGGCACAAAAAGGCCAAACAGTAATGTGAAGAAATTGGCCGACTTCACTCTAGCTGGAGGGACACTCCAGCACTTGCAGGATAGCTCAACTGGGGTTGAGATCGCTTTTACAAGGCGCCCGCGGAGAGTTCAATCCTCTCATCCTGCACTGAATGCCCTGATAGCTTAGATGGTCTGAGCGTCCCGCTGAAGACGGGAAGGTACTGGATCGATACCAGTTCAGGGCACCATGATTTCGTCGTCCAACTGGATAGGACGTGACCCTCCGAAGGTCTTGATGCGAGTTCAACTCTCGCCGAAATCACTTTTGCCCCCATAGCTCAACGCATAGAGCACGATGCTACGGACATCGGGACCGAGGTTGAATTCCTCGTGGGGGTACCAACTGGTCCGAGAGGTCCAGAAAAAGAGACGCACCGACGGGTGATGTTCCACTTATCTGGGTACGCAGGCATGTAGGACATGTCGGGAATGCGGAGGACCTTCCCATTGCTGCAGCGGTGGGTGACATTTTCAATGCGACCGTGGCCCAGTGGCGACGGCACCTCCTTGACTTGGAGGCATCAACACAGGTTCGAGTCCTGTCGGTCGCACCGCGAGATAGCCTAGAAGGAGGGCTCATGACCTTCTCCCACCCGACAAGATCGGCCTCATGAACCGAGGACATAGGGTGTATGTGACAGGCGCTTCCCCGATAAGGAAGAGGACGGGGGGTTAGTCAGCCTCTCTCGCGACCAATTTTCGAGATGTAGCTCAAATGGCAGAGCGCGTGGTTTGGGACCATGAGGCAGCTGGATCGTTACCAGTCATCTCGACGAAATGCTAGTGTGGTTGGAACGGTAGACACGGCGGTCTTAAAAACTGCTGCTTGATCAGCGTACGGGTTCGACTCCCGTCACTAGCACGATTTTTTGTACGGTGCGAGATGGTCTCGAGCGCGGCTCCAACCCGTTGCTGAGTGGGTTCAATTCCTACACCGTATGCCAGTTTGCCGACGTTCCCAGTGGTTGAGGCAGCCCGTTTAGAGCGGGTTATTTGCAGGTTCGAATCCTGTCGTCGGCACTAGAGGGATCGGGAAACCACGGCCTTCAACGGGGCGGATAATAGGATGTCCGTCCTGCCTCGACAATCGCCGGTATGATGGAATGCAGACTTGCTGGTCTCAGAAGCCAGTGTGGGAAACCACGTGGGAGTTCGAGTCTCCCTATCGGCACTAACGGAATGTACGTCAGCCTGGTAGACGGCTCGCTTCGGATGCGAGAGGCCGGTGGTTCAAATCCACTCATTCCGACTGGGAGTAGCCCACTCTCTTACCAAATGGGCGTATGCTGGTGTATCCCAATGGCAGAGGATTACGTTTGAGAGACGTAAAGTTGGTGGTTCGAGTCCACTCATCAGCACAAATGATTGTCTACTGTGGATAGATGTGGTATAGTTGGCACATGAGGCAAGAACCCTACACGTAGTGACTCCTTCAATTCGAAGGAGGTTACTGTATGTTCAACGAGTTTGCGTGTGGTTGCATCGTCTCCCAGTTTGTTGGGAGGGTGCGTGTATGTGGTACCCACAGGCCGGAGATGGCCACCGGTGACGGTGGAGTGGCAAATGCCAACCTGCGTGGTATTGTGAAGCGCTACCCAGCCCATGGGGAGATGCCGCCGGAGTGGACCGGCAGGTAGAAGGCACCGGGAGACGGGTTCTCCCTTTGGTCCGTTAGTTCAACGGTAGAACGGCTGCCTTATTAGCGGCTTGTTAGGGGTTCGAATCCTCTACGGACTTCCAAAGTTTTTTGATTCACTGGCGCAACTGGATAGCGCAGGTCCCTCCTAAGGACAAGGTTAGAGGTTCAACTCCTCTGTGAATCACTATATTGCTTTTGCGGGTGATGCCAACAGGGGGCTTCTGGGCTCATAATCCAGAGAAACTCACAGGGTGCGAATCCTTGGCCCGCTACGAACGATTATGCGGAGTGGAGCAGCGGTCAGCTCGTCGGGCTCATAACCCGAAGGTCGTAGGTTCGAGTCCTACCTCTCGCTACGAAAGTGAGTCACGCCTCTCACTGACAAATGGCGACCAATTTGGGGACGTTGCCGGTACGGTCACCGGGGCTGACTGTAAATCAGTTGCTACGGCCATCTCGAGTTCGACTCTCGACGACCCCACCAAGTCCTTCGTGCACGCCGATTCGCGGCGGTCCTGCGCTAACAGGGCGAGATCTCCTTTAGCGGGGAGCTTCGATCTCGAAGGCAATTTTTCGGATCCATAGTACAAACGGAAAGTACCGCCGGCTCTTAACCGGTCAATCTCGGATCGTACCCGAGTGGATTCACCAGCGGGTTTGCAGAATTCACATAGGCCCTTAGAAACTAGCGGTCGACAGCTAGGAACGGGTACTACGATACGCTGCTTACTTGCATTTGTCTCATAACTCCACTGGGTGGAGGACTGATTGTCTATCAGATCAAGAGGGGTTCGATTCCCCTATGGGGCGCTGAGGGGGAGGGAGCGGTTCAATTCCGCTGCTCTGGAGGAGACTCTGGTTCGCGTATGTTGGGTAGTACGCTCCCGTTTGATGGCCCATTAGTACACGTTAGGCTAGTACGCACGGTTCTCAGCCGTGAAAAGGGAGATCGACACTCCCATGGGCTACGATGGAATGACGCACCTCGGTGCATCGCCATGAGGAGGGGTTAGGACCGGCTATCAATCCGAGTCTATTGCTTTGATCGTCCCCTCGCTGCGACCATAGCTCAATGGTAGAGTCTCAGTTTTCCAAACTGATTGTTGCGAGTTCGAGTCTCGCTGGTCGCTCAACTTTACAGGTGGTATGATGACGACATGAAGCTGATCGCTTTTATGTCGATAATTGGGATGGTCGGAACGGCATATGCCGATCCATGTGCTGATCCCCCGAAGAAGACGCCTCCCAAGAGGCCTCACGTTCCGAAGCGTCCTCCGCCGAAGCCGCCCGAAGCAAAGCCTTGCGACTGCAAGGGTGTCGAGGGTCCGCGTGGACCGAAGGGTGACAAGGGAGAAGCCGGCCGCGTCGAGGTGTTGATCAATCACACCAACGATGTGATCGTGCACGAGGTGCGTGCTAGACCAGCTCTCAGGCTTGGTCTTGGTCTCATGGGGACTGCTCAGGCACCGCATGGTGATTGGGCATGGGGACCTGCTCTTCAGCTATCCACTGACCTCGATGAGCACTATGAGCTCGCTCTTTCGGCGGGACTCGCAATGGGTGCATCGGATGGGCGCGAGTCGGGTTACATGCTCGAACTCAAGGTCACTCGGCCATTCAGCGGAAAGCTTGGTCTGTTCGGCGGCGTTCACTACGCTGACATCGACGGATCTCAGGACAACGGCAACATCGATGGGAACTACCTCGGTGCGACTGCTGGTTTGTCCTACACTGGCAATCGGGTTCGCCTCGCGGCAGGACCGACACTCGGTGGTCTTCGTGATGACTTCGAGACCGGCACTCAGCTGGCTCTCGGTGTTCAGGGCTCTGTCTTCGTGAGGTTTGGCAAGTGAAGAACATCATCGTCTCCCTCGCGTTTATGTTCGCTGGCTGCGCAAGCCTCGAACGTGACATCAACGTCGATCCTCCGGCAGATGCTCCAGACGTAACTCCTCCGGACTCTGATCCTCCTCCGCCTCCGCCCCCGGATGCAGAAGAACCGCCGGATGATTGCGATCCTCCTCCCCCGCCTCCTCCGGAGTGCACCTGCGATGAGGATTGCGACAACGGTGATGTTTGTCGTGAAGGGGTCTGTTATCAGACCTGCGACTGCGACTATGATTGTGGGAATCACTACGAGTGCCGTTCTCACGTCTGTCAGAATCCGCACGGCGATTCGCCGGGCGGCAACTAACGACTACCCGTCGGGCCTAGCCCGAAGATGGGTGCCGGGTAATTCCCGGTATTTGCGGATGGGCCGTGGCGGCCAGCGTTTCTGCCAAGTACGCATCGGTGGGTTCGACTCCCATCTTCCGCTCGATGTATAACGGGATGTTCATCTATCGATCCTCCAGCGGGGTCACCTACGAGGTGCAGGTCACCTCTGAATACAAGGATGTTTACATTCCCCTTGAAGTGATTGAGAAGCAGGACGGGACACTGAGTGACCCTAGCGCACAGCTAAGTTGGCCATCCCTTCCAGCCATGACACGTGATCTCCTCATCGAGATCGTGTCCATCGATTCTGATCCTGGAAACTAACGGCGTCGTATGTTAACGGCAGACGAAGTGCCTTTCAAGCACTAAGGTGCGGGTTCGAGTCCCGTCGACGCCACGATTCTTTGTCGCAACCGTTTAACCCGGCAGGTTATGACGTCAGAGGGGTTCGAGTCCCTGAAGCGGTTGCGACTCTTTGTGCGGACCCAGCTGGTGCTGGCTCACGGTTGCAACCCGTGATGAGTTCGGTTCAATCCCGTTTCTGCACTCTAGTTTGTCCATGCTTTTCCTATTCGGTGATTCTCACTCACGTGGGTTTGGTCTGGATAGAACACTAGACAAGCAGTACGAACGTGAGAGTTCATTAGGGACATGGGTGATAGTCCCGACTGGTGGCGCTACGGCGCACGGCCTATTGAACGAATCAAGTTCGACTGGAGCAGGTCAAAAAATCAGAGAGACTCTCGATCAATCAACGGCCATCGGTAAGATCGTAGTTCTTATGTTCGGTGAGGTTGACTGCACAAATCACTTCGCTCAGCAAGACGATCCAATTTCATACATTATCGCAACCGCTGACAGGCTTCACCTTTTCGTGCAGAAACTCGTTGCGCGACCAGACGTTTCACACGTTTTCGTCTGTTCATCGATTCCACATGTCGCAGCCTTCAGATTCGATAAAGCAGACTCTATCAAGATCGACCAAACTACAACGCTCTGGTCAATATTCGCAGAATCAGACATCGACATTCTAACTCCCTTGAAACAAGGGGGTCAATTTCTTCCAAATCATCTGTGCCACACTCCAGACGGTCTAGATGAACGACATCTCTCTAAAGAGGGATACGAGTTGATCTGGGATCAGATCATCGCCCAAGTCAATAAAAAGTTGCAATTTTTGCCTTCGTAGCTCAACCGAACAGAGCAAACGGCTTCTACCCGTTAGGTTGGGGGTTTGAATCCCTCCGGAGGTACCATTTACCGTGTGAGATACCAAGCAAGACAGTGGAGTTGCGGACCAGCGGCGATTGTCAACGCCGCCCGCGCGCTTGGCATCCGTGTTGCGGAGGGCAGGGTCCGGGCTCTAGCCGGAACTACTGAGGATGGCACCGATGAGGACGAGCTCATCGCAGCTATCCGCGGCATTAGCTTGAAAGCTACACCGCATCACTCTGCAGACCAATCAGCAGCATGGGCCTTTGTTAGGGCAAACGTGCTAGACGGTCGACCATGCGTCATCTGCATCGATCAGTGGCGGCACTGGGTAACAGTCATCGGAATCGTTGGAGATAGAATCATCCTCTGCGATCCGATTGACACCAAGAAGAATGCCTCGGAGAACGGAATCTACTCGCTCTCTAGGCCAGACCTCCTCAGGAGGTGGCGGCACCCCAGCGATGAGGAGCCGTTCTACGCGATTGCGATCTCAAAATAGCGCGGCAAGGTCAGGGTACCGGGAACGTCTCATAAGCGTCTCCCTGGGGGTTCGATTCTCCCTGCCGCGACGAATGGAGGGTTTGCCTAGCGGTCTAAGGCAGCGGTTTGCTAAACCGTCGAGCGGCGAAAGCTGCTCCGTGGGTTCGAATCCCACACCCTCCGCCAATGTCTGAACAAGCGATACACACTCAACTATTCCATACTAACGCTCTATAGTTATTCAGTATATCCTTAGAATCGAAAAATGATGGGGACTCCCCTTGGAGTCCCCATTGTCGTTTCAAACGCATTCTAGAATATCAGATAATCTAATAGACTATAGAGTCTACTGGGGAGAGACGTGGTAAGTAACAACCATGCCAACTGATAAGACCGACAAGGAACCTGCGGTAGTTGATACCGCGGTGCTCACACCCGAGCAGAAGATCAAGGAACTAACTGAGCAGGTTGCATCGCTTCAGGCCGCCAACGAAGCGTTGGCGAAGGAAACTGGAGAGCAGATCGAATCGCTAAAGCAGAAGCTCAAGAAGAAAGAGCCAGCTGCTCCTGCTGCTCCCGAAGGTAACTACGCGGTCTTTGAGGGACAGACCTACAAGATCACCGGTGACTTCCGTGCAGACAGCACGTACTCTGAGGTCAAGAAGGGTCACTGTCATGAGGGTGTTACGCTCCTCGCTATCGAAAGGCCTCACTGAAGGAGCTCAGGCTTCGTCCTCGCATAGAGAGGCATGACTTCGAGGTCAAGGCCAAGAAGCTCAGGTCTTTTCTTGACGAGGGTCATTCAGTCCGCTTAACGGTTCTGTTCAGGGGTCGGGAGATTGTTCATCCTGATATCGGCGAGAACCTGCTTGCATCGTTTGTTCTGACCCTTCCTCTCGATTTAGCGAAGGGTACCATGATGACCAAACCGATCCTCGAGGGAAAGAGAATGAGTCTTACCATCAATCCGAGGAAACGTGGGTGAACGAGTCCATCTACCACTCTACGGACAACTCAAGGAGCACGTAAGCTTCTCCGAGCTCAGGCTCTTCAATGAGTGTTCGTGGAAGTGGCTCTTGCTCAAAGTCTTCGACAACGTCGTTGAAGACAGGTCGTTCCAGATGGACTACGGTAAAGCCGTCCACTCTGGTATGGAAGTCCTTTACGGACCAGACGGGACAGCGGCTAGTGCCTCTGAGAAGGCCCTCGAACTTTACGACCAGTCCCTCTCCACTATCGGAGAGATGCACCCTACAGATCACGCCGAGGCCCACCGTCTCAGGGATCTGATTCCTCGGATTTTCGAGGATGCTCTGCAGTGCCCCGACCTCCAAGGGATTAAGCCTCTCAAGTCCGAGCTCCAACTCATGGAGCAGATTGAACGTACTGACGGTCTTAGCGTAAAGTTCAAGGGCTTCATCGACATTCTGTTTGTGAAGAAGCTAAAGACGAAGTCTGTGATTTACGTCGCGGACTTCAAGACTTGTCAGTGGGGATGGCCTGCTCACAAGTTCCAGGATATCGAGGTGATCTCGCAGATCCTGTTGTACAAGCACTTCTTCTGCAAACTAACAGGAGCAGATCCAAAGAACGTCACGACGGCGTTTATTCTGCTCAAGAAGAAACCGAAGGTCATCAGTCCGAAGGGTGTAGAGCCAGTAGAGTATGATCTAGCGGTCGAGGTGTGCAAGGTCGGTGCTGGCCCGAAAGCCACTGAGAAGGCTCTCGATTACATGCAGACGACTATCACGAAGATGCACTCGTACACTTACGAGAAGAACTTCGATGCCTGCAAACGCGGCTGGGTTGATCAAGTAACGAAGGAAGAGCGGGTAGCTGTTTGCCCGTTCTATGACACTCCGAACTGTCCTGCCACTCCACCCAAGGTCTGAGCGATCTTCGGTCGTTACTTACCGGGATGGCAAGGAAGACCCTGCTCTGGTTGAGTGACCATCCCCTCGTTCCCTCGGGCGTCGGAATTCAAGCGAAGTACGTAATCGAGGGGCTCCTCAAGAGTGAGGAGTATCGGGTAGTCTGTCTTGGAGGTGCGATCAAACATCCCGACTACACGCCGCAGATGATCGCCCCAGAGACGTACGGCGAGGCGAATTGGATCATCCACCCAGTTGATGGGCACGGTAACAAGGACCTTCTCAGGAAGTTCCTCAGAGAAGAGAAGCCAGAAGCTCTCGTTCTTTTCACAGACCCTCGGTTCTTCTACTGGGTTTGGGAAATGGAAGATGAGATCAGACAGGTCTGCCCAATCGTCTATTGGCACGTCTGGGACAACGATCCTGTGCCAGAGTTCAACTCTCCGATCTATCAGGCCACAGACTACATCATGTCCCTCTCTCTGAAGACACACGGACTTCTCCAGGGTCTGAAGTATCCAAAAGACCGTCACAGCTACGTCCCACACGCAGAGCCAGCTGAGCTCTTCAAACCGCTGCCGGAGGATCAGATTCTTGAGGCGCGCAAGAAGTACTACGGTCCCTACGCGAACCGTGAGTTCATTCTCATGTGGAACAACCGGAACGCCCGGCGGAAGATGACGGGAGACGTGCTAGAGTCTTTTGCAAGGTTCGCCAAGAAGGTTGGCCATGACAAGGTCGCTCTTTTGATGCACACTTCTGCGACTGACCAAGAGGGACAAGACGTCCACTCTGTCGCAAAGAAGCTCGGTATTGAGGACATTCTCCTCTTGTCCGAGGGCAGAGTTCCGCCAGAGCAGCTCAACCTGATGTACAATTGCTCGGACTGCGTCATCAACATCTCCTCGAACGAGGGATTCGGTCTTGGGACGCTTGAGTCTCTGTACGCTGGAACACCGATCATTGTCAACATGACAGGCGGTCTCCAGTTCCAGATGGGTGATTGGTGGTGCGACCTCACCGACTTCAGCGATCAGGATAAGCTCACCAAGATTGCTCGCAACAGGAAGAGCTCTCACAGGTGGTGGGGTGTTCCTGTGTATCCTGCAGCCCGCAATCTTGTTGGATCGCAGCAGGTTCCCTACATCTACGATGACAGGGTGAATGACCAGCAGGTCGCGGATGCGATCGAGAAGGTCTTCCTCATGGGCCGTAAGGAGCGCAAGAAGCTCGGCCTTGAGGCCCGTGAGTGGGCGATGCAGAAGTTCGGACTCGACGCTATGATCGACGGCTGGAAGAGCGGTCTCACAGCTGCGATGACCACACACAGCAATCGTGTTAAAATTGGCGGGGCCCGCCTCGCGACTATCTGAAAGGTAACATGTTCACACTGAAGCCGACGAACAAGTGGATCGTAATCGATCCAATCAAGGAAGACGAGAAGATTGGGTCTGGTCTGCTCATTGCACCAGACAACAGGCGTGAGAAGCAGCACCGCATGGCTCGCATCGTCGCGAAGGACGAATGTGATGAAGCCAAGCTCTTCCAGGTCGGTGACCTTGTTTTCTACGATGTGATCGGATCTGTCGAGGGTCGTGTTGGAAACAAGGGCTTCACGATGGTCAAAGCGATCAACGTTATGAGTGTGGTGACGGTCGCAGAGGGATGATTTGGTGGACTGACAAGCAACTGCCTGAAGTCGTGACTATCAAGATCGCCCGGACTCGAGGCGGTCTTGTTGTATCAGATGATGGCTATGCGTCTCTTCCAGAGACGGTCCGCACGATCGGCGAAGCTCGAGCAGCAGCTCGACAACGTTCAAAGTGGTATTGTAAGATGGACATGAAGGTCCAAGTGAAGAGGGAGTTCTGATGGCAGTCCTGGTTACCGGCGGCGCCGGATTTATCGGTTCGAATCTTGTCGACGAGCTCCTTACGCAAGGCCTCGAAGTGAGGGTCATCGACGACTTCTCTGAGGGCAGAGATGAAAATCTCGCTCGCTGGAGAGGAAACAGGAAGCTCGACATCATCAAGGGATCGATCCTCGATTACGAGCTTGTTCGTCGGGCTTGCGATCATGTGAGCTGCATTTTCCACCTTGCCGCGGATTCCCGTATTCAGACTGGAATCACTGACCCAAGGCACTCTATCCAGACCAACGTTGTTGGTACTGCGAATGTCGCCGAGGCAGCCCGCCAGATGGGCGTTCGTCGAGTAGTCTATTCGGCATCGTCCTCCGCGTACGGCCGTGTCAACGACAAGTTCTTCGACCTGCCGCAGTTCCGCGGCTTCACGGAGGACATGGCGACCGACTGCTTGAACCCGTACTCGATGAGCAAGAAAGCCGGCGAGGACGTCATGGACGTCTACAACCGCCTCTACGGTCTCAGCACCGTCTCCCTTCGGTACTTCAATGTCTACGGTCCGCGCCACCAGGAGACTGGTCGGTACTCGACCGTCATCGCGATCTTCCGCAAGCAAATGCGGGAGGGCAGCCGGATGACCATCGTCGGTGACGGTTCCCAGCGTCGAGACTTCACCTTCGTCGGTGACGTCGTCCGTGCCAACATGATGGCGATGATGAACGTCGAGGCGACCGGCGTCTACAACATAGGTTCTGGCAAGAACTACAGCATCAACGAGCTGGCAGTTCTTGTTGCGGGCAAGGAACTCGTCACTGACGGACACACTTTCACCGACCAAGAGTGGAAGCGCCTCGTCGAGTACATCCCACCCCGCCTAGGTGAGGCCCAGAACACACTCGCCGATGCAACCAAAGCCAGGGACATCCTCGGGTGGCAGTCCAACATCAACCTTCAGCAGGGTCTCCAGGTCCTGGACGTCTTCGAAAAGAACGCTGGAGTGAAGTCCTCGAAGATCATCGTGGTCTCTAGATGAAGCCGCAGGTCGCTCTAACGTTGCTTGCTCTGGGCTGTTTAGGGGTCATCATGAGCATGTTCATGGCAGATCCATGGTGGAGGCTTGGCATGGGATCGTCGTTCGTCCTATCGATGCTACCGTTCTTTGTGCTGGAAATGGAGACTGAGTGAAGCGTAAACTCCAATTTAGCGGACCTGTCTTGACGGCTTCTGGTTACGGCGTACACGCCCGCCAGCTACTCAGCGCCCTCCACAGCACGGGTGAATTTGACATTCGCGTCGATTCCATGAAGTGGGGTGAGACGCCTTTTCTCTCTGGGCAGGAATACGACTGGATCAGGGATCTCGTGGCATCTCACGACAATCCCGACATCTCGATCCAAGTCACAATTCCGAATGAGTTCAAGCGCCGAGCTCCTCTGACTATCGGTGTGACGGCTGGCATCGAGGTTGATCGGGTTAGCCCGCACTGGATTCTCAAGTGCAACCAAGAGGTCGATCTGGTCGTCGTTCCTTCTGAGCATTCTCGAGTCTCCTTCTTGGTTGAGTACCAGGGCAACAACGGAGAGAAGCTCCGTCTTGAACGTCCGATCTTTGTCGTCTCTGAAGGTGTCGATACAGCGACGTATCGCCCGTCTCCTGCTCTTTCTCCAATCCTTGATGAACTCAAGATTTCGAATAGAAACTTCGTCTTCACTGGACTTGGGCTTGACAAGGCACAAGGCAAAGACAGGAAGAACGTCAGTAGGCTAATCGAGTACTTCTGCAAGACGTTTGCCGGCAATCCAGACGTCGGCCTCATCCTAAAGCTCTCGATCGTCAACGGTTCGACCGTCGACTTCGAGGTCGTCAAGAAGCGCATCACAGACATCAAGAAGTCTACTGGATGCGGTGAGTTCCCCAAGATTCATCTTGTCCACGGACGCCTCTCTGATTCCGATCTCGCTGGCATCTACAATGATCCGCGAGTTATCTCTGCAGTGAGCCTTACACACGGTGAAGGCTTTGGTTTGCCACTCATCGAGGCCGCAGCTTGTGGTCTGCCGGTCATGGCGACCAACTGGTCTGGTCATCTTGACTTCCTCAGTAAAGAAGGCAAGCGCCTCTTCGTTCCGTTTGAGTTCGATATGCAGCCCATCCCGGACGAGTCCGTGTGGGATGGCGTCATGGAACGTGGTACTCAGTGGGCAGTTCCGCGCGAAGTGGACGTATCGACCAAGCTTCAGAAGATGACGCTAAGCTCAGAGACGCCACGTAAGTGGGCAGCTGAGTTGGCTGAGCACATCGCTCAGCACTTCAATCTCACCGTCACAGGTGACGCGTTTGTGAATCTCATCAGGCGCGCCGCTGCTGAGCTGGATTCAGCTTCAGCTGCTGCTCCTACGAGCTCTCTGCAGAAGATCAGAGATGAGGTGCGCGCCAAGGGCCCCAGCCTCGTCTACACGATGCCAATGTCAGCAGGGGACGTCTTCCTTAGCACGGGCGTCGTGAAGGCGCTCAGAAGGAAACATCCTGGCTATAGAGTGCACTTCGCCACTCAGCCACAGTACTTCGACATCCTGAAGGGCGTCGAGGGAATCGATGAGATCGTGCAGTGGCAGCCGTGGATGCAGTCTGCGGAAACCCTTGAGCAGATCTTCGACGTAGCGTACACGCCGAACATGAACGTCCAAATGCAATGGGCCAACTGGGTCCACGGCGGCAAGGGACGCAACCTGATCGATGAGTTCGCAGCACAGTGTGATGTGAAAGCCGACGAGCCGCTACTGCCCGATTTCGAGCGGCAGACGGTCACAGAAGATACAATTGCAATCCACGCTGGTGGCCAGAAGTCCGCCCGCGCCTGGATGCACTGGACGGAGCTTGTCAAGAACCTACGTGCTAACGGCATCAAGGTGATCCAGGTTGGCGCTAAGGATGACATCTCTATCGGTGATGTCGATTCCGACATGCGCGGCAAGACCGATCACGCCGGCCTGTGCCGTCTGCTATCGGGCTGCTCGACTCTCGTCGGCATCGACTCTTACCCGATGCACGTCGCGAACGTCGTAGGAATCAAAGTCGTTGCGATCTTTGGAAGCTCGTACGCTAAGTCGACCGGTCCGAAGGACTTCAAGCTCCTTCCGCTGCTAACTGATGCATCTACTCTCGTCTCTAAGGAATATCTGAGGGAGAAGAGCACTAGGCTTCGCCTCATTGAGACTGAAGACAGGAACGGTTGCGAGCGAGCTTGCTACAAGGATGTTTGCCGTGTAGACACAGCGAACCCTTGCGTCAATAATGTGACACCGGAACGTGTGTTCATCGATGTGATGGACCAGGTCCGTCCTGGTCAGGAAGTTCGGTACAAGCCGTACCGACCGAAGATCGCAGGGTACACACACCTGTTGAACCCGAAGACACACGGTTACCCGTATCTGCAGAGCATCGCCAGCATGCTGGGTTTCTGTGATGAAGTCATCGTCGTCGATGGTGGCTCCAGAGACGGTTCACTAGAGGACCTGAGGGGTGAGTTCAGCGAAGAGTGTGGTAACGGTCATCTCAAGATCATAGACCGTGAGTGGGATGCCGAGGAGCCTGGTATGGACGGAATGCAGAAGGCATTCGGTCGCGCTATGGTCTCCCCTGACGTCGAGTTCCTCTGGCAGCAGGACGCTGACGAGGTGGTCCATGAGGACGACTACGAGAAGATTATCAGCGTCTGCAAGAGGTTTCCGGCCGACGTGGACCTGATCCACCTTCCAGTCGTGGAACTCTGGGGAAGCTCGACGAGGGCCCGCACCGACAGGCACTCCTGGAAGTGGCGTCTCAGCAGGAACAACCTGCGCATCACGCACGGCATCGCGGCCAAGGCCAGACTGACCGACCCGAACACTGGCCGCATCTACGCCAGAGAGGGCCAGTCAGACGGCTGCGAGATGATCGACATGGTCACTGGTGAGCACCTGCCACACCGCGGGTTCTACAACGCTGAGTTGGAGAAGCACCGCACGTCCGACCCAGCGCAGTATGCCCAGATCATGAATGAGGTCTTCGGCAAGCTCCCGAGCGTCTGGCACTACAGCTGGGCCGATCTCCGGCGCAAGGTGAAGAACTTCAGGGACTTCTGGGACAAGCAGTGGCAAGTCCTTTACCAGACCCCGCCGAAGCCGAGGTTTCCCGACGTCGTGACCGACGAGGACGTAGAGAAGAAGGTCGCGGAGCTTCTGATCCAGGGTGGCGAGCACGGCAGGGCTCCTACGTTCGAGCTGACCAAGCGTCAACCTGCCATCATGGAAGGATGGACCAAGTGAAGTACGACGAAGAATACGTGAAGAAGTACCTCGAGGGTACCAACGACGGCCCCACCCTCGAGGGCGACGAGTTCCTCGAGATGATGGCGGAGCGTGGATTGATCCTCCCCCGTCCTCCCACGCTCGGTGAGCGTCTGTTGCACACCGCTGGTGCCCCCTGGCGCGGACTGAAGCGCGCCTTCACCTGGATCACCTGGCGGATCTGGGGCAAGTACCTCTTCGAGCGTGAGGTCAAGAAGCAGGTCAAGAGGATGAAGCGTCTCGCCGGCGTCGAGCCACAGGAGCGTGACATCTACTCGACGATGATCCGCCCGCAGCGCGCGGGCTACCTCGCCCGTCCGACGCCGTTCGATCACAGCGCCGCCAGGCAGGTCCACGATCACGTTATCAAAACGAAGATCGTCAAGGAAGTTCTGCCAAAGCCTGACTCGGATGATTCCGGTCTGAACTGACTTGTGGTAGGATTGCCTCATGGGCAATCTCATCGCGGACATCTTCGTCACGATCAAGCCGACGAAGGAACGACGCGATCTTTCTGAGCGTTCACTGCAGTCTCTGTCTGAGACGACCGATCGCTCTCAGTATCGTCTAACCATCTGCTTGGATGGTGATGGTCCTGGGTATGACACGATCAAAGAGCGTGCAGATTACATTCTGCAATCGAGACAAAATGAAGGCCTCGGTCCGACGATCAATCGGGCTGTAGCTCACATCAAGTCTATCAACGATTGGTACTCGCATCAGACTCACGGAGACCAAACAAAGGTCGCTCCGTATATCGTGATGTGCCAGGACGACATTCTCTATTCACCAAACTGGCTTTCGATTTTGGCATCACGCTTCAGGGCGTATGGGATGCAGTATCCACTCGGCTTTGCCTCTGGCATCGAGTCGATCGAGCATCCGGTCAAGAAGGTCCTTGGCGATGGCATCGTACTTAAGGACTGGATCCGGGCGACCCAGATGATGGGAACCCGCGAATACTGGGAGAGCATGATGCCAATTCCGCGCTTCGATCCAGAGACTGGACAGGTTCGCGCCAAGCCGAACGATGGTATGGGATCTGGTGTCGATTGGTGGCTGATCCGCAACCACGAGAATTCCGTGGCAAAGTCGGGTCGGTCTTGCCTCGTCATGCCTGGTCTCTGCCAGCATGCTGGCTACGACAAGAGCACTTGGCTCGCTAGGGAGCTTCCCGAGAGCGACGCCGACAAGGAGAAGGTCAAAGGATGAGCAGACGCATCATCACGATCTCGTACACTAGCCTCGATGCTGGCGGTGGTGTACCCAAGTTCAACCGCGACCTTCACGATGCCTTTCCTGATCGAGAGCGACGGCACTTCTGCTGGATGGATTTCCCATGGCACCCCGAGGTGGATGAACGTGGTGAGACTGAGTGGGGTCGGGCCAGGACACTGAATGAGTACCTGGTGAAGTCTCGTCTGATAACCACAGAGGACGTGGTAATCGCTGATGGGTTCTGGGCTGATGGCTTGGACCATCTTCCACTTGCTGTCAGTCACAGTCACGGTATCTGGTCACACCTGACTGATGTTGACGTTCGTGCTGGCAAGCAACCTGACATGCCGTATCACCACGCTGCTCAGGTTGCGTTCAGACAGCGGTGGACTAGTCGCCGCAAACACATCACTGCAGTCTCTGACTTCATTGCTGAACAGATGCGACTACAGTGGGGATTCGAAGTCGATCGGGTTATCAACAATGGAGTCGATACAGAATATTGGAAGCCGCGCGATAAGATTGAAGCTCTTAAGCGTCCGCTCATTGTTCACGGAGTGAATGATCACAGCAACCAAAACAAAGGTTGGGATCACATCGAACAGCTTTCTCAATTTGGAATAGTGCTGTCGCTTGACGAATTGCACAGCAAGACATTCGGATTGGGGCGAGAGGTACCGGGTCTTGACCCATCTGTCGATAGATGGGAAAAAAACCTGACACTAACTCAAGCAGATCTAGTTGTTCACCCTTCAGGTTATGAGGGAAACAGCATGTTTGTTGCTGAGGCACTAGCATGCGGAGTTCCAATCGTAGGTTACGATGTCGGATTTGCTTACTGGCTCAAGGATCTTGGATGGGATGATCGCGTCGGATCTATCATCTCTCGAGTAACTCGCAGCCCAGAAACGACGTTGGCTTGGGTGCAAAAAACGTTGGAAGATGATCTTCCTCTCATGGGAAAGAACGCCCGCGAAGTCGCAGTCAAGTATCTCTCCATCGAATCGTTTCGTAGCAACTGGCGTGAATACGTTGAGGAGATTGAGCATGATAAATGATGTTTGGGTCTTTGGCGATTCTCATTGGAGGGTTTTCTTCCCATTTGTGAATCATGGCGCGGCGACAGACAACGCTGCTCACACCGAGAATGACATCATGACGATCGATACGATCGCCAATGAGTTGTCTGGTTCCACAATGTGGGGTTTGCTTAACAACAAAAGCAAACATGGCGCAAGGAACAGAATTCTCGAAACGTTGAACGCCCTCGGCGGAACTGCTGAGAATGTTGGCCTTGTATTCGGTGAGGTGGATGCCAGGTACCATTACGATCGGTATTTCGCTGGAGACAGGTTCGTCTTGGCAAACCTCCTCGAACTGCTTGCGCGATACACAAGGTTCATTCACGAGGATTTGCTCGCCTCAGGTCTCGTCAAGAAGAACGTGTTCGTCTACCACGGATTCTGGTACCCGAAACGTGGTGAGACACTGCAACAGCCAGGACAGCCAATTGGTGATGCCGGCTTTGCCAAGGCAGATGCTGTGAACGGATGGATCAACGAGTTGCTGCCGACGGTCCTGCAGCACAAGCAGGTTCACACTATCAGGCCTTCTCTATCGCACGCAGTGTCTGACGACGGCGTCCACCTGATTCCAGAGAAGGTTTATCCGCACGTGTTAGCTGCGATGAGCCGTGTTCTCAATCCATCGTCAAGGGAGATTTCGTTTTGATTCGTGTTCGAGTCGACGATTTTCCGAACACCAAAGATGGTGAGAAGGACAAGCACTCCCTGGCTGCCTATCGTGAGTTTCACCGGTGTCTGAGTGAGTGCTTGGGTGGGAAGAGGTATCTCCTTGGGGTGATCCCAGGCCGGTGCACTGTAGATGATCTTCTCTTTCTTCGGAATGAGACAGATGTCGTAGTGGGAATGCACGGCACAGATCACGATGAGGCTCGTCTAGACAGAAACGGTGGCAATCAATTCGAGCCGTATCTGTCGATGATACAGATCGGACAGGCGTTGTATGACAACCACGAGGCATTGCAGGCAGCTGTGGGCCGTCCTGTTCGCATCTACATGCCTCCGCGCAATGTCATCAGCCATCGTACTCTAGCAGTTCTCCAACACGCTGGGTTCAGTTATTTCACTGGCGGACCTGAGACTGATGCTTGGGCGCAGAAACATAAGCTTGCTATCATGAGCGAAAAGCCTCATGGGTATGGGCGCACCGATGAGCTCTTCCAGCAAGAAGCTCACGTTCACCTTCGCCAGTTCAAAGGAGACACTGTGTTGACTCTTCACTGGACTTGGGAGACGAACATCGGATTAGAGCACATGCGCAGATTCTTCGCTGAAATTTCAAAGGAACTCTTCAATGACTTCGACTCGTGATAAGTGGGATGTGGTCATAGACCTACGCGATGGTGGTGATTGGTCATTGGATTTATGTTTCGCTGGACTCCGGGCAAACGATCGGCGCGTCTTCGATCTTCCATACAAAGAGAAGCACCGCGAATGGCACGACGTCCTCAGCGGTAAGCGTGAGTCAAGCTGGGGTCTTGAGCGTAGAACCCTCGGGTTCTTTGGCCATGATGATCGTCTCGAAAGTCCAGATCTGAGAGCTGAGGATGTTGGGCTCGTTTGGTTAGACGAGCGAATGGAAAGCTTCCAGAAATACCGTGAGCTGGGCCTCGACAAGACAGAAGCAAAGGTTGTTGTAGTCGCAGGACACGATAGGTTCTGGAACCATTCGCCAGAGTTCGTTGCGTCACTCTATGGCGACAAGCTAGCAGGGATGCTGCTTGACAACTGGTACGAGCGGTATGCTTCTCTCCCGTTCAGAACTAAGCGTATCGGATGGTCGACGAACTTCGATCACTACTGGAAGAGGCCTGAGAAGGCTCCAGAGAAGGACATCGACATCTGCTTCGTCGGGTACAACAGTCACCCTGACCGTGCAAGGTTCGTAGACCACATCGAACAGAGATGGCCAGATCTACGCAAACACATCGTCCTTGAGAGAGAACCAGACAAGTTTGACCAGTTCATTCCACGGGCGCAGATGTTCGACATCATGCAGCGATCGAAGATCTGTCTGAACCTCCGTGGAGCAGCAGATCGTGGGAAGACTCTGAGGGCTTACGAGATCCCGTATGTCGGATCGCTCATGCTCTCTCAGGACATCGACGATCCAGGCATGCGCGAGGATTTCCAGGACGGCGTGCACTGCGAATACTTTAAAGATGAGTCTGACCTTGATTTTCTGATCAAGCACAACATGCTGTACGAGGTCGATCGCGAGCACGTCGCAGCAAACGGACATCGTCGGGCTACGACTGACCTCAGCGTAAAGTCCCGGTGGCGTGAGGTGCTAGGATGGTTGGAGGAATCTCGTGGCTGATCCATTCAAAGACCTGTACGATAAGATCGCTGATCGCAAGAATGAGGCCAAGGAGATCGGGCCGTATGCTGGTGGAAACGGTCGAATCGATCGTGCTGTGGACCTCATCCTGAACGAGGATTTTCCGAGGTCTGGTGGCTTGCTGGATGTCGGCGGCGCGACTGGAAACCTCGGTTATGCACTTCGAGAGCATTTCACGTGGAGACATGTTCTTGAGATCGCAGAGGCCTGCCGCATTCCAGCTGAAGCGAAAGGAAATTCCTTCACTCTGCAGTTCATGTCCGACGGTGTCACGATGCCGTATAAGGACTCTAACTTCAACTTAGTAACAGCACTCGACTTCATCGAACACATCATCGATCCAGAGAAGTTCGCCAGCGAGTGCTTTAGGGTCCTCAGACCAGACGGCAAAGTGCTCATCAACACCCCGAACATTCAGTTCTGGCGTCACCTGAACAGCCTTGTTGTTGACGGACATTTTCCACACACCTCTGGCGACCGTGAAGCCTATCACGGAGGTCATGTGGCCTTCTACAACTTCCAAGACATGGTAAAGATCTTCGGAGAGGCTGGCTTCACTGACCTCAGGATGCACACTCGTGGCCTCACTCCAGATGCACCACCACCGATCTGGTCTTCCATCTCGAAGGTCGGAAACATCCAGCTGTCGTACGCAGACCTCATCTTCAGCGCAAGGAAACCGTAATGCAAGAATACGCAATGGAACATCCGTTCCTCACATTCTTCATGTTCTGGATCGCTGTATGGGCTATTGTGGTCTCTATCAATGCGATCACTCTCCCATTCAGGAACAGGAACAAGAAGGACTGATTGCGGATCCTCGTCGGTAAGACGTTCGGGATCGGCAATGCGATTCTTTCAATCCCGATGCTCAAGGCCTTAAAGAGTCTTGGACATCGGGTTGAATTGCTTATCGGCAACACTGCCGACGACTTCGGATCGCAGATCATTTTCTCGAAGTGTGATTTCGTCGATGCGATCCACACAGATCCAACGAAGATCGACAAACCAGATCTTGTCATCATGGCTATTCCATACGACGGCAGATGGGATGCGCTTGGAGAGCTGTGGCCAGGTGTACAGTTCGTAGATGAGCGCCGCAGGCCAGGGAATGTATCTCGCCTCGGCTTTGATATGTGGGAGAAGCATGAGATCGAATACCAGATGGAAAATGCTCGGCTTCTTGGCTATTCTGGTCCCACTCCTGACACTTCATTCATGCATCCTGGAGTGCAGGATGCAGACCTCGTCTACGTCGGGCTCGGGTACAAGCGGGACCCTGGCGGGTTCGGGCTCAGCAAGCACTTCGGAAACGAACGCTTTACCAAACTCATCCTCGAGATAAGGAAGCTCAGGCCGACGGTTAAGTTCGTCTCTACGGGAAACCTGAGCGATATGATGGAAGTCTGGTACAAAATCGTTCAGATGATCGGTCCGGAGTATTCGTCGTTCTATCGCTTTCCGTTAGATGCTGCGTACCTTCCGCAGTCGTTGCAGGTCCTATCCCGCTGCGGTTCTTACATCGGCAATGATACAGGGATGATGCACGCAGCTGCATCATTTGGAATGCCGACGTGTGGATTGATGGCTTATCCTGATCTCGCGACAAAGAATCCGCCGTTCTGTGAAAGGTCTCGCTGCATAGTCTTCTCGGCAGAACAGCCTGATCCGAGCGCCGTCGCGCAGCAGTTTGTGGATTTCGTCTGGGGGTAACATGAACGTCGTCGTGACAGGTGGTTTGGGATTCATAGGGCAAGCGATTGTTAGAGAACTGCTAATCCGTCGACACAGGGTTACCATCGTCGACTACTGGAAGGATCGGATCACCGAGTACGAACGGGCCAGATACCCAATCCTCGAGGAGATCTACGCCGATTCGCTCTCTGTTCGTGAGTACATCGAGCCACAAGAGTTCTTGCATCGTGTGAAAGGCATGGCTGTCGATGTGGTCATCCACGCTGGAGCCGTCGTCGACACGATGGACTTGGGAGACAGGGGGCTGTGGGAGGCGAACGTCGACTACACCCGTGATCTCTGCGCAGGATTGATGCCAAGGTCGATACCTCTGGTGTTCATGTCGAGCGCCGCCGTTTACGGAAAAGCAGGACACCCGGCCAATCCTTACGGTCTCAGTAAGTTGATCGGGGAGAAGTTCGTTAGCGAACTCACCCGCTACGCGATTCTTCGCTTGTTCAATGTCTTCGGTCCACTTGAGCACCACAAGGGTGTGATGTCCTCTGTGCCATTCAAGCTAGCGCAGGCCTATAAGGACGTATCTCGTTTCGAGATGCACAGCCCAGATTCTTCTAGGGACTTCGTGCCGGTCGCAGCCGTCGTCAGGGTTGCTGTGGAGCGGGCCGAACACCTCACATCGAAGCATGTCTCGAACGAGATCTATGACGTCGGAACTGGCGAGTCGACGACGTTCGGAGACCTTGACGCGATGATTCAACAGGCTGTGCGGGCCAATCATTCGGTTGTTAAGGTCATTCCGATGCCCGAGCATCTTGTTGGGCGCTACCAGTTTTACACCCGCGCGGACTCTCCCCGCCGTCCAGACATGACCGACTTCTCTACAAGGCAGTGGATCAATGAGTATTTCAAACGTTGAGCGTCTGGCGGATCGTCACACCGAGCCGAAGAAGTGGGGATGGGAAGAGTGGATCGTTAACAACGATCTGTACTGCGGCAAACGCCTCCACTTCAACGTGGTTCGCGGAAGCACGTCTCTTCACTTCCACGTCAACAAGCATGAGACGATGTACGTGGAAGAGGGCGAGTTCGCCATCGACGTTGTAGACACCCGTGACGGAAGCTTCGCCACGAAACGCCTTAGCAAAGGTGACTCCATCGTGATCGAGCCTTACACGCCGCATCGAATTGTGGCCATCTCTGTTCCAGCGGTGTTGGTAGAGTTTAGCACTCACCATGAAAACCGTGACAGTTACCGTATTGCTATTGGAACGGAGCAACCGTGAAACTGAACCTCGTTGGTCCGTTCATCGTCAACGCTCCGTTCGGAACTGAGATCGCTTTCGCAAAGGGCCTCCGTCGTCGCGGACACGAGGTTGTAGAGGTAGACCCGAACATCACTGTTGACAATCTCGATCGCGATGCTGATGCGACTGTCGTCTTCAAGAGCTGTGTTGGCAAGGAATCGGTGCTGGTTGGGTTGAAGCACCCAGTCGTCGTGTACCAACCTGACGACGCAAGGTTTCACCACATCCGCGAGATGATGTTGAACATGAGAGCGTACTCAACGCTATTCCTCAGCTTCGATGATCACGGAGCAACTGTGGCCAAGAGCATGGGGTATCGAGCCGCTGAGACGCTACTCCTCACCGCCGACGACGAACTGTATTGTCCGTCTCCAGAACCGATCGTGAGGGACATTGACGTCTCCTTCATCGGAAGCATGTCGGACACCCATGCACACGCTTCACGTCGTAAGATGATGCAGATCGTGGGAAATCATGGAACCAAGCTTGGATGGAATCTGTGGTTTGAAAACTCGCAGAACATCGAGCACGTTCGTGATATCTACCGACGTTCGAAGGTAGTCCTGAATCACGCGACAGACGTTGGCCAGCCATTCGGCAAGGGCTACGGATTGCAGTGCAGGCACTTCGAAGTCGCGATGACTAAGACTCCAATTCTATCGAACGAGCCGTACGGATCGACATTTCCTGAGCTGAACTTCCCGTGTTACAACGACGAATCATCTCTGCTTCGCCTGACGACTGTCTTTGTTGAAACACCTAACGCCGTCAGAGTAATCGGAGACGACCTGTACGAACAAGTGATTGAGAAGCACATGCCGGAGCACCGCGCCGACGCTCTCGTCTCATTCATTACGAGGAACTCGTGAAGCTCAATTTGGGTTGCGGCGACGACATCCGCCCTGGATATACGAATGTTGACTTCAGAAAGACAGGACCTGAAGTCCTTGAGGTAGACCTGTCTGTGTTTCCGTGGCCGTTTGAGACGGGTTCTGCTGACGAGATCATGATGCTCGATTTCCTCGAGCACTTTCCGTATGCAAAGACCAATCAGATTCTGATGGAATGCTACCGTGTGCTCAAGCCCGGAGCAAACCTTGTTGTGCAGGTTCCAGACGCAGACATCCTTTCGAAGGTGCTGCTGAATGACGTCCGCTATCAGTGCAACAGATGCGGGACGTGGGTTAATGACACGACCTCTGGTGACATCAAGTGTCGGTCTTGTAATCAACCGGTCAGCGAGATTCAGCGTGCTGCGATGATGCGGATGTTCGGTGGACAGGATTATCCCGGCAATTTCCACTACACTTGCTTCACTCAAGACATGCTTGCTAACATCGCTGGTGACTGCGGTTTCCAAGGAATGTCTCTTGAAGAGCAAGAGCACCAGGCAGCAAACTGGAACTTCAAAGCACGCTTCGGAAAGGCGGACCTCTGGTGAAACCGCTCAAGGTCGCATTCGTCGGCATGCGCCGTGCACCATCTGATCTCCCAGAAGGATACTGGCAGAAGTTCGTGCAGTACCATCTGGAACTACCGTATTACTACGCGAAGCACTCTGCTTGCGAAGTTGACTTGACGACCATCGAACCGGTGGACTACCAGGAGAACTTCCGCGATGGCTCGATCCGCTGCATGACTGAGGGACAGTTCCTCGATCCAGCATTCAGAGCAGACGAGCGCCCATACGATGTGATCGTACACTGGCGCAAGTGGGCTGCCTCATTGCACATGCCGGGCGCCAGAAACGTCATTCTCTCGCAGGACCACTCGTACTCAGATGAGTGGAAGGGCCTTGTTAAAGCTGCTTACGAGGCTGGTCATCTCGACGGCATCCTCGTGTTTCCGACATGGCACAAGGATAATACGACAAGGGAGCTGAAGGGGGTCATCCCACCTGAGAGGCTCTACCAGGGTCTGACTTTAGGTGTGGACACCACAACCTATCAACCTGGGGATAAGGACCCCTACTCTCTCCTGTGGGCCTCAGATCCCGGTAGAGGTCTTGACCAGCTTGTCAGTCCGTTCTTACGTTTGTGGCAACGTGATCGTCGGTACCATCTCACAGTGACATATCCGGATTACGTCAAGCCTGAGCACGTCGCTAGGTTCTCTAGTTTCTTGCAACATCCTGGTGTGAAGCATAAGCCAGGATTGCGAAACGGAGAAGAACTCTGGGAGCTCTTCAATAGAGCATCGTACCTGCCGTATTCTTCGAATTTTCCAGAGCCATCGAGCCGCTGTCACAGGCAGGCTATGGCTGCAGGATGCGTTGTGCTGTACCCTCCAAACATGGGAACGCCATCGCATCTGATTGAGAATGGATTGACGGGCATTGTCGAAGACGTTGATCGATGGCCCGACGTGATACAATCTCTTGCAGGTGATGGACGCCGTGCAGAGATCGGACAGAACGCCAGAAATTTCGCCATTGGCGAGAACTGGTCTGTCCAGGCACAGAGGTTCTACGAATTCTTTGGTAAGGAACGAAAGTGATCGACATCAATTCTCCATCGTTCATCGGTGACTTCGACATCTCAAAGTCGACTGTCGGGCAGGTGGGCTACGGGTTCATTGGCAACTCCGTCGTAGAACTCTTCAAGCCAGTGGTTGGTAAGGTCGTTGTTTACGACAAAGCATCTACGCCACCAGATTCTGGCAACGTCAAGCACGTTACGACTATCGATCGGGTCGTGATGGAGTCTGAGGTGATCTTCATTGCAGTCCCCACTCCAATGAAACCGAGTGGCGAGTGTCATACTGGCATCGTTGAGTCTGTCTTGCAAGACATCCAAAACGCAGCGATCAAGAACAGCAGGCCTCTCAACTCTTTCGTCGTCGTGTTGAAGAGCACAGTCCCACCGGGATTCACTGAATCGATGCAGAAGAAGTACGCCCTCAGGCTGCTCTTCTCACCAGAGTTCCTTACTGAAGCTAACGCAGTGAAGGACTTCAAGACAACCAACAGAGTCATTCTCGGTGGCGACATCGAAGATGCCAGAGTTGTCAACAAGTACTTCGAGGGAGTGTGGCCAGAACGTATCTGGAACGTCTACTCGAACCATCCAGACGGTCCAGTGCAGATCATCCAGTGCGATCCAAGCGAAGCTGAGATGGTCAAGCTCTCCACAAATGTCCATCTGACCTCCCGCGTTATGATCTCTAACGAGCTTTTCCTCATCTGCAGGAAGCTCGGGATCGACTACGACCGCGTGAAGGCAATGACCCAGCTCGACCGTCGCATCGGAACGAGCCACATGAACGTCCCTGGTCCCGATGGCAACCTTGGATATGGTGGGCACTGTTTCGTCAAGGATACGCAGAACCTAGCGTTCATCTCTGAAGAGTTGGGTTTGTCATCCGATCGTGATGATGACGGGACGGACACCAGCCTGTTCAGGTCGCTCCATCGTCGGAATCTTGGTATCCGCGAAGACCGTGACTGGGAACACCAGAAGGGTCGAGCTGTCATCGATGAGTGAGCGGTACACAGTCCACCTTGACGATCTTATCGAGGCTGGAATAGAGCACAAGCTTGCTGCCTTCCGCGGTCGTTGCGCTGTTGCCAATGGATGCTTTGACGGTCTCCATCCTGGGCACTTAGAGATCCTAGCAGCGCTTGATACGATTGCGTATACGAGAGGATTTCGACCGATAGTTGCCATCAATTCGGACCTCTCAGTTCGTCGTCTCAAAGGGCCTTCTCGCCCTCTTATACCTCAGCGCGCCAGATCGCTGCTCATCAACTACCTCAAGTGGCCGTTCACAGTGGTCATCTTCGATGAGGACAGCCCGCAACGTCTGATGGATTACCTCATGCCGGCCGTTGTTGTGAAGGGCTCCGAGTACACTGCCGAATCTGTGGTAAAGTGGTCTGGTAGCGAGGTGGTGTCCGTGGACATGCTTCCAGGATGGTCCACTACCAGTATAATCGGAGACACACGTTGAAGCGAGTTTTGGTGTTCGGAGATGCGATCTCTGACGTATACAGTGACTTCTCCTTCAAGAAGGAGTGCCCGGACGCCCCTGGCGTAAATGCTTACGTCCGCACTGGTCGTGAAGTACGAGCTGGTGGGGCAGCTAACGTCGCCGCCAATCTGGCGCTGTTAGCGCCAGATACTCGTGTCGATTTGATCGCAGCACTTGACACCGAATTAGCGTATGCGCTCAAAAACGCATCCCAATCGAGGGTCGATGTCACACACTCGATTCTCACTGATGGTGTCATTGAGAAAGAGCGAATTTACCTAGACGGTAAGTTGTCGACGCGATTGGATTCGAAACTGAAGATCGACGATTGGACTGCTAAACTTCTTCTCGATAAGCTAGACGAGTATCTTTACAATCATGATCCGGACCTCGTTGTGGTCTCGGATTATGCCGCTGGCGCTCTGACTAAGCGGCATCTTGATTGCCTCCCAAAGTGGAAGATGCTCATCGATACGAAGCTCACTGAGCTCTACCCGCTAGACGGATCCTTGGTCATCAAGTTGAACCGCAGTGAGTGGGAGACTGTGGTCATGAAGGATGGAATTCCTGAGAGCCACACACAGTGTCTGATCGTCACCAACGGCTCGTTTGGTGCCGAGTTGACCATTCGTCGGGAGACTAGTCAGTATTCGGCGAAGACACACTCTCTGAAAATTCCTGGGCACAACGTGCCGGTCGTCGACGTCTGCGGCTGTGGGGACACGTTCCTTGCGGGCCTTGCCGCGTCGCTTCTAACCACTGACGATCCATTCACTGCAATGCAATTCGCAAACGCCGCCGCCGCTACCGTCGTTTCCCAGCCGAGGACCGCGGTTGCCAACAGGGCAGACACCTTGAAGTTACTTGGAAGGAACGAACAATGAAGTTGGCTAACGACGCGCTGCTGGCGATCATCGCCACGTTTAGGAAGGGACTGCTGGAGGATTGCGATATCTCCGAGCTGCTCAGGGCAATCGATCTGATCGATGACGGTAGCGGAAAGCTCTGTTTGAATCCTGACCAGCCAGACATCTGGACCGTCAAGGAGTGATCAATGCCGACCTACGAGTTCAAGTGCCCAAAGTGTGCGAAGATCGTCGAGATCGAACGCAAGCTGAAGGATGAAAATCCCGTCCTCTGTTGCGCTGAGAATTGCGGCGACATCGAGATGGTCCAGATCATTTCTCGTACGGCATTCAAGCTCAAGGGATCTGGCTGGGCTGCTGACGGTTACACAAAAGGAAAGATCGAGTGATGTTGATCGCGATCATCCTGGCAATCTCTGTTGCGCTGAACGTAGCTTTAGTTCGGCTCTTCATGCGTGGTGCACAACGTCTCATGCAGTACGATGATATCTTGCAAGAGATCCTGCCAATCTTAGAAGATTACGGTGCTGATCTGACAGAGATGTCGTCTGGCAATCTTACCGGAGCGCTCGTCGATCATCCGGAGATCTTGGCATTCCACAAGAGAAACATCGCGGCGCGCCACGCCGTCGAGTCTATCGTAGACTCCGTTACTAGAATGACGCCGGAGCGTAAGAAGACGCCCGTGCTGCCGCGGCCAGACATGGAATAAGATGCCACTTTACTTCGGACCCGAGGTCGACGAGAAGATCGGGGAATACGTTCGAGAGACAGACATCTCAAAGAAGAACCAGATCTTTGAGAGCGGCATCCGCCCGGCTATGCTCAAGCTCATTGAGAGCCAGATGTACCTCTACGGCTTCTACAAGATCGATGATCCTGAGATGCTGAAGAATGAGGCTCTCTCAAATCTCTACGAGATCCTACCGAAGTTCGATTCAACGAAGGGCAAGAAGGCCTTCTCGTACTTCAACGTCGTAGTCAAGAACTGGTTCATTTGGAAGATCCGCGAGAAGAACAAGAGACTGAAGCAACAGTCTGAGAACTTCTACGGAATTGACCACGATGTCGTCAAGAACAACCCATCTCTGATCCTTGCTTCACATGAAGATGAGATCCTAGAGAAGGAGTTCTGGGTCACCTTGTTCAGGGACATGGACAAGTGGAGGCCACTCCTTAAGAAAAAGCAAGAGGTCCAAGTTCTAGATGCCATCGTATTCCTGTTGCAGAATCCTCACCTCGTCAGTATTTACAACAAGAAGGCCGTCTTCCTTTACATCCGCGAGATGACAGGGCTGACCATGAAGCAGGTTAACCACCACATGGGGAAGCTCAAGGAGTTGTACGTGACCTTCCGCGAGAGGTTCCACAGTGGGGAAGAAGAAGAGTGACGGCAAAGATGATCTTTCGAAGATCGTTGACGACCTAATCGATGACGTCGGCGAGGACCGCCAGCGCCTCGTCGATTTCTTGGAGGACCTCATTTCGAACTACGGCGGAGAAAAGTCCGTCGGAATTGCAGAGTACGTCGCTAAGCTTGCCGACGCGCTTACAAGGCAGAACCAGGTCCGCGTAGCTACTCTCAAGACCCTCGAGAAGAGGCGTCCAGAGGACGGCGACGATGACGACCTGGACGACATTCACAAGCAGATCGGTCAACCGTTTGAGGACGATGACTTGGACAAGGGAGCTAATTGAGCGACCAGTCTCAAGAGCGCGCCGACAGACTCCGGGTTATCGCCCTGGAGATGGATGCTATTGTCCGCGAGATCGGTCCCAAGTGGATCCGTCTTGCACACCTCAGGCGTGAGTCTCAGTCGATCATCCAGGAGTTGACCGATGCCTCGCGGAAGTGATTGGTTCAGGCGCCCTGAGATAATCCTTGCAGAACTCCTGCAGAAGGAAGCTCGTGGAGAAGTTCCGCGGCATTACCGTCGTGCGGTCATTTTAGCTGTCGATCCGACTGGTGGAAAGTTGCAGAATCCATCTGGCGCTGGAACTCTAGCTGTAACTGGTCGTGACGGCAAACGCCGTGAGTTTCCCGCTCTCTCTGGAGTTGAAAATCCGCGCGGTGCCGTCAAAGCCAGGATCCTAACTGATGGCTTGGATCGTCTAATCGACGATGCAGACCTTAGGGTTTATTGGCCAATGTTCCCACAGGACCAGTTCGGAACTCCAATTTCTCCGGGAGAGCACGTCTACGTCGTGTTCGAGGGGGAAGGAACAACCCACGGTCTGTGGCTTTCTCGTGTTCCAGGGCAGGATTCTGCAAACAGCTTCGCCGGAACAGACTCCTACACCGCTCCTTCAGCCCCGATGTCCGCGATGGACTTCTTCGAGCCGAATGAGCCAGAGTACAACCGCACAGATGAAGCTGCTGGTCTTGCTCCGCCGACGGATTCGACCTCATTCTTTGGTGGAACCTGATGTCTCAGGACATGGTTTACGAGGAAGTTCCACGCCTCACCAGGCGTGTCGGAGATAGCCTCCTAGCCGGAGCCAACAACTCCACCATCCTCCTTGGAAGAGATCGCCTTGGGGGCGTGGATAGTGGATACGGGTCACTCACCAAGGGGGGAGCCGGTGCAGGTGCCATGCACCTAATCGTCGGCCGTTCTGGAGAGAATCCGTCGATCGAAGACGATCGAGCAACCGTTTATCTTTCTGCTAAGACTGATCCTGACACCGCCGCAGGTACTGCGTCCATTGGACAGTCCGCAAAAGAAAAGTCCGCGGTCGTAATGAGGGCTGACTGCGTCAGGATTTCTGTCCGTTCTGACCTGAAGATCTCGGTCGGAAAGGCCTGGATTAGCCTCGATTCTTCTGGAAAGATCACCCTTGAGGGCCAGATCTCACTTGGAGACAAGGCTTTGAACAGGATGATGCTAGGAGATGCCTTCGCGGCATTCTGGGCGCAAGTCATCATCCAGACTCCTGCTGGGCCGGCCTCACCGCTGCCACCGATACCGCCAAGCGTTTTCAGCTTGACCAACCGAGTGAAGTAAGATCGAGGGTTCCACCCTCTCTTGCATTGCCTCGTTGCTGCATAACTACACTACGAGCAAATCGTAACGTCTGTCCACGCTTTGGGACGTTGCAAACTCGGAGCGTAGATGTCCATCGCAGTCACATTCCCACTTGCACTCAACACCGGTTCGCTCGGGTACCTCGAGCCGACAGATGACATCGTTGAGGCGCTCAAGTCGAACGTCCGCCAGCTCCTTCTCACTAACAGGGGTGAACGCGTGATGCATGCTGATTTCGGCTGCAATCTCCGAGAGTTCCTCTTCGAACAGAAGACGAAGAACCTGAGATCTGCGATTGCCGAACGTGTGCGTGCGCAACTCGCGAAGTGGCTACCGTTCCTGAATCTAGCGGGCTTGTTTATCACGTTCTCTGAGGACGATCCGGCAGTCCCAGACCCAGGGTTCCAGCTAGAGCTGGAGCTGACGTACGGCAACATCCCGGTCAACCTCTTCCTGATGTTTCCACAGACCTGAGGTGGGCAGATGGCTATCGACGTAAGAAAAGAACGAATCATCAGCCTACTGAACAGGGACTTCAAGTCTTTCAAGCGAGACCTGATCACCTACAGCAAGGCCTACGCTACTGGTTCATTCACCGATTTCAACGAAAGCTCTCCAGGAATGACCTTCTTGGAGTTTGCGTCGTACATCGGCGACGGCTTGAACTACTACATCGATCAGGCTTACAACGAGGGTGGCGATTCTGCTACGCAAGTTAAGAACGTCCAAGCCAATGCGAAGATGCGTGGGTACAGACCACAGGGTAAGCGTCCCGCCGTTGGTCAGCTTTCATGGGCTATTCAGGTCCCAGCAACCGTCAACGCATTCGGGCAAGTCGTTCCAGACGATTCGTACACACCAACTCTCTTGAAGGGTTCGCAGGGTGTGGCGCGCAACGGTATAGTCTTTGAAACACTTGAAGACATCCCGTTTACTGCTTCTCTCGGTAGGCAGGTCACTGGATCGCAGTTCGACAGCACGACTGGTGTGCCCACCCACTTCGCCCTCCAGCGCACTGTTGATGTCGTTGCTGGCAAAACGGTCGAAGAGAGCTTCACAGTCACTGACTTCCAGCAGTTCAGGCGCATCGACCTTGGCCAAGAGGACGTGATCGAGATCATCTCTGTCATCGATTCGCAAGGTAATGAGTGGTTTGAAGTTGACTTCCTGGCGCAGGACTGGGTTTTCGTCGCAGAGACTAACGAGAACTCTGACGGTGATCTTGTTCCGTACGTCCTCAAGCTGCAGACAGCACCATACCGTTTCGTCGTCGACCGTGACATCACCACTGGAATCTCAACTTTGGTGTTTGGCTCTGGCGATGGTGTTAACTTTGACGATGAGTTGATTCCTAACGTTGCTTCATACGCGCTACCACTAGCCGGTCGCCGCACGTACAGCAGCTTCTCCATCGATCCGCAGAACTTTCTCCGAACCAGGAGCTTGGGCCTTTCTCCGCACAACACAACACTGACGGTGAACTACCGTGTTGGCGGTGGTGGAGAGTCCAACGTGCCAGCTCGCGCAGTTCGGCAGGTCTCTACTGCTGATTTTTCTTGGTCGTCTACTGGACTAGATGCTCTGAAGAAGGGGTCTGTTGAAGGCTCTGTCGGATGCATCAATTCGATTTCGATGGCTGGTGGCGGCCCTGCTGAAACGATCCGCGAGATCAAAGCTAACGCAGCCGCGTTCTTTGCTTCGCAGAATCGTGCTGTCACTCGTGAAGACGTCGTAGCACGGGCCCTGAGCATCCCGGCGAAGTTCGGCAAGCCTGAAAAGGTGTTCGTAAAGCCATCATCGGTTGGCCAGTTCGCTTACGATGTCCATGTTCTTGCCCTCGATGCTGATGGCACTCTGACGACAGCGACGCCTACGCTCAAGGCTAACCTCGTCACTTACCTCCGTAAGTTCAAGATGCTTACGGATGGCATCAACATCCTCGACGCCGACATTCTTGACGTCCGGGTGCACTTCGGTGTCACTGTCGTGCAAGGCAAGAACAGAAGTGAGGTTCTACTGAACTGCACGCAGATCCTAGCTGATTACTTCGCTAGAGACAAGATGCAAATCGGACAGCCAATTGTAGTCTCTGACGTCGTTGCAACGCTCAACGCGGTCCCTGGCGTCGCATCTGTCTACGAGATCTCCTTCAGCAACGTGTTCGGTGTGACTGATGGGTTGAACTACTCTGACGACAGGTTGAACATCTCTGACAACCTGCGCGATGGAATGCTGATTTGCCCATCAGAAGCCATCTTTCAAGTCAAATACCCCAATCGTGACATCGTCGGGAGCGCGCGATGATCTTTCGCATCTATCCGATCAAGGACACGTTCATCACGGACGACTTCGTCTATCCGAGCTACACCAGGATTACTGGTGCAAACCTTGGAGGGAGCGAAGAATTGGACGTTTTCAAGCGTGCAGGCCTCTCTGGAGCTGACGGACTGATTGGCTCGGGAAGTCTCGGCCGCGCTCTCCTCCAGTTTGACTTTAGCACTTTCACAGCGCTGACGGCGTCTGGCGACATCTCGACCGCGGGCCTCTCTTTCAGGCTTCGGATGAACCACAAGACCCATCCAGGGACCAATCCATCCAGTTACGACATGGTGATCAAGCAGGTCGCCTCTGGATGGGACGAGGGCCGCGGCAAGGACGTCTTCCTCGGCGATCTGGGCTTCGCAAACTGGGTCAAAAGGACCTCAACGAGCTACTGGACGACCCCCGGAGGTGACTTCGCAGCCTCTCCGAGTGCGTCAGTTCACTTCGACACTGGTATCGAAGATATCGACGTTGACGTCACTGAACTAGTGAACGGCTGGTTGAGCGGAACTGTCACAAACAACGGCCTCGCCGTGATGATGGCCCCCTCTATCGAGACAAACTCGAACTATTCGGACTTCTACCAGAAGAAGTTCTATTCGAGGCAGACAGACTTCTCTGATCGCGCTCCGTACATCGAGGTACGCTGCACTGACTTCGTCCGAGATGACCGGACTAACATGCAGTGGAGCCGTTCTGGCAGTCTTTTCTTGTACAATCTCGTTGGCGGTTCATTCCAGAATCTACCTGGAAACTTTGTCACTGTTGCCATCTCCGATGCGAGCGGAGTGCTCGTTAACCTGACTGCTTCGCGTGGTCCGTCGGGTATCTACAGCGCTTCGTTTGCCCTTCCGACAGGTTCTTTCAGCGCTGGCCGACCGTACAGCGGTTCGGTCTTCTACGACTCGTGGGGATCTGGTTCATTCAACTTTGGAACAGGTTCGTTCGTGATTACTGGCTCGGGACCGACTACTGTCGTTCAGCAGCAACCTCTCACGGCGCGCATTAGGAACCTCCAAGACGAGTACCTGCCTGAAGATCTCGCTGTTCTTGAGGTCTCCTTCAGGAAGAAGCCGCACACCTATCCGGTGTTCCAAACCGCTTCTCTTGGAACGACACCGTACATCGTTGAACAGGCTTACTACGCCATCGAAAATGACTCTACAAGAGAGCGTGTGATCCCGTTTGGAACTGGCTCTCAGCAACACACGCGCCTCTCGTACGGCGCAACTGGCAACTCGTTCCGCCTTTTCATGAGGAACCTGCACGCTGGCAACGTCTATAGAATCATCCTGCTTGTGCAGGAGCAGGGTCGCCAGCAGATCATTGACGACGGATTCAAGTTCAGGGTGGGTTGAGTGGCAGATCTCTTCAAACTGTTCGATGGAAGCATGGGCGCCGGCGGAGCCGCGTCTGTGTCAGAGCAGAACGCTTCGTCGTTCTCTGAGGTTTCGTCCGAAAACGACCTCATCACTACCCTTGCGTCGGGAACTGATTCTGTTGATCTCTTGGTCGACTATTCTGACTTCTCGAACTTCGTGACATTCAACTCTGCTGAATCGTATGTCACGATTACAGCTGACCAGATCCTTAATTCATACCCGTTCGGTGGAACGGTTGATGATCTCCAGCAGTTTTTGAACTCTCTTGATGGGTACCAGCGGTACTTCTTGGGTCTCTGGCCATCAAGAGTTGGTCACCTTCGATTCAATCCGGCAATTTCTAGTTCTCACGTCAGGATTGACGACTTCGGTGTCCAGGATGGAGTTGCAAAGACCTCATTCATTAGCCCTGGCACCGGCTCTCTTTCCATTCTTGGATGGGTTGATATCCCAACTCTGACTGGGTCAGATGACATTCAAGTCATCTTTCAGAAGCAGAAAGTCGGCTCGACTGAGGGCTGTACTGTCTTCGCTTCTGGCTCTAACCTGTACTTCCAGGTCATCTCTGGGTCTTCGACATCGCTGGTTTCCGGTGCTATTGGACAGATGCCGGCCTTCTTCGGAGCTGTCCTAGACCGTTCTTCTACGACAGGTTCTGTCTCTCTATACGTTGGATATACCGGATCGTATCCAGTTCGTATGGACACGACTTCTGCGGTCTTCGGGTCCCGCTACGATCTTGCTTCTGGTTCGTTCTTCTTCGGTTCTGGGTCAGTCTCTGGCAAGGTTGTCCGTCCATTCACCGGAAGTTTGGACAACATCAGTGCGTGGTCCTCAGCCAGGTCCCTGTCTGACATGAGCGGGACGTATAACAGGAAGATCTACGCTCAATCCAGTCTCCTTGGCCTATGGAGATTCAACGACGCTACTCCGAGCACACCCAGCACAGCTGGATCGATCGTGAGGGACTCCTCTGGCCATCGCTTGGATGGTCGGATCCAGAGGTTTTTCTCTGGTTCACTAGGCTCTGGCTCGCTCTCTAGCGATAGTCCCGACCCAATCGCTACTCTTGAGGATCCTGACGTAGTCTACTACGTTGCCACCGCACAGATTTCTGGTGCTTTGCACGACCGAAACAACAACAGCCTGATCTTCAACCTCTTCCCTGATGCCTACTCGCAAGGTGACGAGACGTCTTCTGAGGTCTTCAGGAACTTCTCTCTGATTCTAGCTCGGCATTTCGATCGTATCAAGCTGTACATCAGCCAGTTGGCGAACCTTCGTCGGGTCAACTACACTGACTACGATCAGGCTCCAGATGAGCTGCTTGACGAGGTGGGTAAGTTCTTCGGATGGGACCTGCAAGGTAGCTTCGCGACCACAGATGCGATGAAGTACTTCCTTGGTCGGAACGTACAGGACGGACCAGCTGGCAACACTGGTCTAGACACCAAGTTGCATGACGTGAAGTCAGCCTTCTGGCGCCGCGTGCTCCTCAACCTGATGTACCTCTACAAGACCAAGGGAACAAGAGAGTCTGTCGAAGCACTCCTTCGTGTCTACGGGGTAAACAGCAACAGTTTCATCCGTCTCAAGGAGTTTGCGAGAAAGGCTGAGGTCGGCCTGCCGACGACACGAGTGGTCGCCGAGAAATCGGTCTACGCCATTAGGTTCTCTAGCGGATCGTCGGTCACCTTCATCGGAAGGTGAGGAGTAACGTACAATGGCTGACAACACTACAATCAACACGGGAACTGGCGGAGACACTCTCCGGACTGACGACGTCGGCGGAGGCGTCAAGGTTCCTGTTTCTAAAATTCATACAGGGGCTGACGGCGTCGACGGCGGCCCGGTTACAGCTGCTAATCCGCTACCGGTTCAGCACACGTCAGGATCGCAGACTGGCATTCTAATCGGAGCTAACCCTGTTGCGTCGACCAACCCGCTGCCAGTTAACCATACGTCTGGTTCACAAACGGGTATTCTAATCGGCGCCAATCCAGTCGCCGTATCGAATCCAATGCCAGTTTCTGATGCTGGTGGAAGCATTACTGTTGATGGCACTGTCACAGTTTCGTCCGCGACAGTTGTTTCTGGTTCTCAGACTGGCATCCTCATGGGAGCGAACCCAGTCGCCGCGTCGAACCCTCTAGCTGTCATTCACACAACAGGTTCGCAGACAGGCATTCTCATCGGTGCCAACCCTGTCGCCTCGACGAATCCACTACCGGTACTGCATACATCAGGCTCTCAGACTGGTATTCTGATCGGCGCCAACCCGGTTGCTTCGACGAATCCACTGCCAGTCTTGCACACGTCAGGTTCACAGACCGGTATCTTGATTGGCGCGAACCCTGTTGCGTCGACAAACCCGTTGCCAGTATCGCAGACATCTGGTTCTCAAACGGGTATTCTCGTTGGTGCTAACCCAGCTGCGCAATCTAACCCGCTGCCGACCAGACCAATGTCTGGTTCGCAGACAGGTATCCTCATCGGCGCTAACCCAGTTGCTCTCTCGAATCCTTTTCCAACTGCCCAAGCTGCCGAAGCCGCATCTACGATGCTTTCTGGATCGACCTTCATTACGGTCTTCCATGCATTCGGCGACTTCAGCGCATCGGGATCAGCTAACCAAATCGTTGCACCGCTTGGTACTGGCAGGAGAATCGCTGTCCTCTCTATGGAAATGATGTGCCTCGCCGCGACAAACGTCAGGTTCATCTCTACTGGCTCTGCTGGAGTCATCACAAGCATCTCGAACAAGATGTACTTGCCAGCAAATGGTGGCGCAGTGCTGCCGCACAACCCGCATGCTTGGTTTAAGACAGCAGCGAATGAAGGATTGAACATCGATCTGAGCGCTGCTAACACAGTTGGTGTGACCATTACCTGGACTATCTTCAACCAGTGAGCCTTCTCTTTACATGGATTGGTCGCGCTAGCGCCACAGATTCTGCTGGTGGAGCGGCTGTTCTGCAGTCGATCTCCATTTCACCGTCACCAGGCGTAGTGTTCGTCTTTGGTCCAGGACCAAGCGGACAGAACATCGCTCAATTCACAGCGACTGGTTCATTCAGTGACGCTTCTACTTCTGACATCACAGCTCTAGCAACTTGGAGCAACACAAGCGATGAAACAATCCTCGCAAATGATGGCGGCGGCGTGTATTTCATTGCAGACGCTGGCAAAATTTGGGGCGGCCAAGTCGACATAACTGCTACTCTGGCGCCAGGAACACCCGGCACCGCGTCAGTAATCGTAGTAGCATCTGATAGTGGCACTGTCGCTCCTCGCATGCCTCAGAGCGACGTTCAGTGGCAAGCCCTTGGACTGTCTCCTTGGGGTGCTTATGGAGGACTTCAGGAAGTTACTGCTTCACTCGTCCTGAGTGGTTCGGCAGCTTATACACTTACGTTCGTTGGCGCTGGTGGCGCTGGTGATCCGTTTGTTTACAGGCAGACTATTCCAGGTTGGACTCGCAAGGGAATTGAAATGAAGGACGTTGCTACTGGCGCACGCTTTAGAGCGGCAGCTGGCACCGGCCCGAATGGAACAGCAACTCCATTTGCGATGCTTTGGTACGGAACGGTAGTACGCACTGGAAATACAAGCCGATACATGGGCGGCTTGAATATCAACGGAACAGCTACGCAGCGTATAGCGTTAAGAACAGATGCTAGCGCATTTGGTGGCGTTGATTTAAACGCTCGAAACTCTTTCAAGGGTATGATTCACTCTCGCGGAACGTACTACGACGATCGCATCCATCCATTTTTGATGGTTTATGATCCTGCGACAGGTGATCTACACGCGTATTCTGATCTTGGCATCGCTACGACTGGCTCAGTCGCAGACTTGTTTCTTGATGGAGAAAAGGGCCTCGGCGCTCCAAGCAATAACGCGACATGTTCTGCAAGTTTCACATACTTCGCAAGCTGCACTGGGTCTGTGGCTCTTGCGCTTATGAATCCGTCTGGTGCGGCAGACTTTCTGCAAAACATGGGATGGAATGTTCCATGGCACACTGCGCAAGATAGCGCATCAATCAAGATGCCGTTTCTGCCATACCATTACAGAAATCTTGGACTCGACCCTTGGCAATCTTCTTGGCCACTTTCAGCAGCATCTGGAACGTATTACTCAGATGATGAATGGCCGTTTACAGCGCTTAGCTTCAGATTGCTTGCTGTCGGTGAGGTTAAGCACGATCAGCCTGCTGCGAATTGGATTAAGGGTTCGCCAGCAACAATTAGAGAATCTACAGCTGACCGACTGACGATCTCGCAAACGTCAGCAGTACAAAATTTGAATCCATTCACTTCGTACGCTGCAATAGCCTACGTGAGCTGCAGCTACTCGACAGCAAATCTTCGCTCAATGTTTGGCTTTTACGGAAGCGCGAACGGCGGTAGATTTTCTGCGATGATGAACACAGCTGGCACTCTCACTCTCATAGGTTCTGGTTCGAACGCTGGAACAACTGCGAATGATTACCGCACTGGAAGATTCCACCCTGTTTTGATCGTCAATGATGTCTCGACGGGTAGGCACAAGCTGTACACAGATTTAGAGGTTATCACTGGATCGAGCACTGGACAAACTGCTGGGCAGTATGGTCTATTCTCAATTCAAGGAACTCCGACGTCATTCTGCGGACAAATCGCGTACACTGCAGTTTGCACTGGTTCGACCGCTGAAGCACTCTCTGATGACGGAAGAGCCAGCGATTATCTGAAGCGACTTGGATGGAATGTGAGTTGGTGAATGGAGGTTCAAATGTTGTCCACTGTTTGCCACGATCGAGGTACTTTGGTCCTTACGGCTTTTCCATGAGCGGTGACCGATGGCCCTCGGCGGTATAATACTCTATTTTCAGTTTCAAAACTCATCGGGCAGCGCGAGCGGAAGCATGGCACCACAGAGCATACTCCTCCAGTCCACACAGGAGTTCTCGCTCGAATTTCGGGTGAGATTCCCGGGACCTGACAGCACAGACATGCCTCCGACGCAGTTGTCTGGCGCTCTCTTCACGTTCTCTAGCGGTTCGATCGCAAGCTCGTACCTCTCTGTTTGGTATGAAAAGCCGGCCCTGACGGCACTTACTGGCAATCTGTTCGTAACCTCCTCAGCAGGTCGTTTCGACTTGGTTTCTGGCAGCATTTTCGACGACAGATTCTACAACGTCGCCCTTGTCCGTGAGAGATCAACTGGATCGATTTCGATCTATGTTGACCGCGCTGAGGATGGCGAGGTCGTGTACAGCGCCTCTGCCACTGCACTCACTGGTGCTGTTGGTTGCCCATCTCCTGCTGATTACACCAGGATTGAGCTTGGCAGCTCAGTCGTCAACCCGTCTTTGCCAGAATACTGGGGCCATGAGTTTAGGCTCTGGCAGAGCTCTCTCAGCAGGACAGAGCTTGATGCTCATGCGAAGCACTTCGAGTGCTACGGCCGTGACATCTCTTACACGAACTACGATCTCTTGGTTCACTGCAGGCTCTCGGAAGGGACGGCTGCAGACGCCTCGGGACTCATTCCCATCACAGACTCCACTCTGGCCCACCTCACAGGAACGGCCTCTGGAAATGTGGCCTTCTACAACCCATACGACAAGTTCCTTGAGAGCTTTGCGTACGTGTCAAACATCGAGTACGGTTGGAACCAAGAGAAGGTCCGTACTATTGATGGCTCAATCATCGATCCTGATGAAGCATACCACGACGAGCGCTTCGTTTCGCTCGAGTTCAACTTGTACGATGCGCTGAATGAGGACATCGCGCACCTGGTTTCCTCGTACGATGAGCTCACGAACTTCCTTGGCCTTCCGGTGAACAAATACCGTGAGAGCTATGAGGGCCTCCAGCAGATGAGGGAGACCTACTTCAAGAGGCTACAGGGGCGCCTGAACTTCCGCGTCTTCGTTGACATGCTCGATTTCTTCGACACATCCTTCATCTCTATTGTGGAGCGCCTGCTTCCTGCTAGGACTCTGTTCAAGGGTGATGAGCTTGTGGTCGAAAGTCACATGCTCGAGAGGTCGAAGTACCAGTATCAGGCCCGTCCCATCAAAGACGGATTCCTTGAAATCAGCGGATCTATCGGAGTCGTCGATTACGGTGAGGACGACTTTACATGACTAGGAAGAAGAAGCGTAGCGTCTATAGTCCACGCCGCGGTTTGCGCTTTGCGAATGGTCGCAAGGGCGGACCTGCCGCTGGTTTCGTAGCTGCTACGGCTATCACGCCAGTCGTTATCTCGGCAGATGTCGAGCAATCTCTCAAGCAAATTGAGAGCGACGTTGGCGACGTAATCTCTGGTTCTGTGTCTTACGGACGTGTACGCCAGTCCCTGCTCTACAACAGGTCGTTGCTTGGAAGTTCAATCTCCAGCACCGGTCGGCCGTACTCTACTGTCATCACTCCAATTACTGGCAACATTCCGTCGTGGACCAACAAGGGAGTCTACGGACCATCTGAGCCAGGCCAAGTCGGACCAGACACGGTCTTTTCGCAGGCCTTCGTCAATAGGATGCTTGGTGCATCTTCATCGCTTGAAGCGAAGACTCTCAATTACTACGTGAGCGGCACAGAGGCTCTGGAGAGCTCTCCTGTTCCAGCCTCTGGCACTCTATTCTTTTCGAAGAAACAGCGTTACCAGACCCTCATCGTCAAGAAGACTGCCTCATTCTTCGACACCGTCTTCGTCCCGGGTGAGTACACTCCAGTCACTTTCGCTGCTGGTACAGGCACGCTCATTTCGACTGTCACTGGTACCATTGGTCTTGACATTCCGACAGATGCGCCACTGAACCTGAACCCAACTGGCCAGCTTCAGTCGTACATCTGGGCGCCAGCATGCATCACAATCGACGTTCCGCAAGCAGGAAGAATCGTCGACCTGAAGGTGTGGATCGAACTAGTCCATCTTTCTGGAGCGATGGGTGCTGATCCTCCGCTGGCAAACCTCGGAATCGCCCTCAGATCGCCGAATGTGTCATTCGGCCACGCTCATCCGATTAGGAACTCGCCTGAGCTGCAAAGAGTCTACACCTCTAACACTAACGATTACAGCTTTCTTGCTGCATTCGGTGCTACAGCAGGCAAGAAGTTCTTCCTAAGTCCGCCACACCGCTTCTGGCGTGACACGTTCATTCTGTGGGAAGGACCAAGCGTGTTTGGGTATGGTTCGGCTTCACCTAATGCAGAGTATCTTTCGCGTTATCCGACTTTCGGATACGACAGAAGCATGAGGACCGTCTTCTCTGATGGAGCTCCGGTACCTAATCCTCGGCATATCGTTTCTACGACGAATGCTCTGAACTATAACGGCTCTCCGAATCTTGGTGCATTCGGAGTTGGAACTGTGTTCGGAAACAATGCTCCGTGGACGTCCGATAGAACGGTTTTTCCAGCCACAGAATCGCTGCAGGCAGTTGGTTCTCCGCCAGCTGGATGGCTTACTGGACCAGCAGCAACGCCGCTTGTAAACGAGTGGCCGACTACAGGTGTGAACTACGGTACGAACACGATTCGTCCTCTCTATCCGTTGCTCGATGCTGTCATTCAAAAGAAAGTTGTAACCAGCGAGTTCACTGCGCACAGCAGCTCCAACTCTCAGGGCCTCTTCTTGCCAGATTCCTGGGTAGGAGTAAGGCCCGGCCTCCGCGGGACGGAAATGCAGGGCCAGTGGAAGCTTCTGATTTCGTCTGGGATGAACGCAACTTACTTCAGGCAGGTTCGGTTGGAGTTCACTTATGAACCCTCCACGAGGCCACCGGCAGGCACCAGATCGAACAATGGCTATCCGGCTTACCGAGCAGCCCCAAGACTGTTCTCTCGTATCTCTGGCAGTGATGTGCTTGCCGGATTTAGCGGTGGCGGCGGTGGTGGACTAGGTCCATCTGCTAGCTGGGATTGCTGGGTCAATGAACAGTATGATGGCGTCTCTACTCTGAACGAGATTGGACGGTCGTTTGGAGTCCGCTTGAACACTGGATCGTTTGATCCGATGCAGTTCGCGCTCATTTACAACCTGACTGGCTCGATCGCAGATGCCTCTGGATCAGCTCCTGGTTGGCTTCTCAACAACCAATTTGGGATGCCGTCGATCCCAGACGCATCTGCATCTCTGGCTCCGTATGTTGCGTATGTTACTCCAGAGGCCTTGCAAGTACAGACTGCTATCACTCCGAACAAGACGCTCGACGGTCCTAGAAGACTCGCAGATGTTGCCGCGGACCTCAATCCGTTGCAGACTCTGGCCGAACGGGCCACCGCGTTTGTCTCCTCCTCGGCTACCTAAAAGTTGTGGGGTACCTTGATAAGCAGAGCAGGGTTATAGACGTCGTTCTGACCGAACGCGGTAGGCGTCTCTATGCCCTCGGCGAGCTCAACTTCGCGTACTTCGGACTGTTCGACGACGGTCTTGACTACGATCCGTACTCGACAGGATCTCTGACCGAGGAAGAGCGCCAAGAACAAATTGAGGCAACTCCGATGATGGAGGCTCCAATCGTTCGTGAGACTCGCGGTACTGTCGCGCCAGGTGAGCCGAGGAGTCACCTCTTCACTGCAGGCGCGCAGTACAAGCAAATCCCGCAGATGATCTCTCCTACGACTGCGAGTTTGTCACTCATGGTCGATCAGCGCCGTCTAGACTCAACATACTATCGGACTGGAACTAGCTTTGCTACACTCGAGTTTTCCATCATTGGCAACACCGAGGCTGGCAATCCTGGCTACATCGTTCGCGTGTTTTCAAGTGGCTCTAACGGACTCACACCGCTCGATCTTCGGAAGGATTTGAAGGGGCGCCGCGCCTACGATCCATTCATCGCAATTTCAATCGATGATGAAACTCCGATCGACGCGCCGTCTGTTTCTAAGCCAAATTCTTCTCGTGTAGCCAACATGGTGCTGAGGACAAAGGGATGACTCTCAGCAAGACCACATCTGTTACTCTCGCACCAACGACTAGCAAGACTGTCACGACTGGTTTGCAGTCCAGTGCTGTGTCGATTGAGCCAACGAGACTCCCTAGCCCGGTGATCGCTCCGGCAAAGATTTCTGATCTGAAAGATGCTATCGGAAATCTTAGTGTTGCTGGACTGGCTGATGTGCAAATCGTCAGAGATTCATTCTCTGCTGGTATCGCCCCAGTCCAAACTGCCAGCACAGGATCTGTAGCGAACTTCGTAGATCGCTTTGCAGCCAGCTCTACTCCAGCAACCGCACTCCTTGGACCGCTCTCCAGTTCTGCTCGTGAGATCGTTCGATCGACCGCACAGCTTGGTGTCAGCACGGCTGTCATTGGCACGATCTCGACTCCACCTCGCCCAGAATTGGACTTCGTGGAGATCGCGACTGACCGTTCGTTTGGAGTACTTGATAGCTTCTACACTAGAATCGTTGCTTCACTAGCCATCGCAGACGTAAAGAAGGTAACTTACATCAGGATCTTGCGTGCTTCGCATGGTCCGATTGATGTTGCTAAGCCATCGTTTTCTGCTATGATGGACTCGACTCCTCTTGGCTTCAAGACGAATTCCACCGAGGGTGGATCGAACGCTGCCTTTCGAGTTGATTCTGTAGGTGTTGGAAACAAGCTCACAGATTTCATTGTCGATGATCCTTTTAGTACCTCGCGAGCCGTCGTTTCTTCTGGCAGCATGATCTCTCCGCCAGCAGTGACGAACACCAACAAGGGTCAGACCAGCTCTGGACTGATCTCTATTCCAGGCGCAGATAGAGCTGTGCTTGAGAACGTCAGTTTCTACATCAATCAGCGCACGCAGACCAAGTCTGTCACGCTTGCTGATCCGCTTGTAGTTGCACAGCGCTATGGAATCAATGTTCTGGCTGGTTCAGCAATCGCGAACTCAGTTCCTGTCGTCGAAGAACGGAACGCTCCTGGGTTCTCTGAAGTTGGGCGCATTCCAGTAGCTACGGGACGTCTCGTTGGAGGTTTCCTCGAGGTAGAGTACTTCGATCCGGCAGTCGTGTATGGTGGCAGCTACTCGTATTACGTCACTGCAGTTACTGCTGATGGTCGTGAGAGCCTTCGCTCTCGCCTCGTGAAGGTCAACGTCATGAGAGCTATGCCTCCGGTCTCTCCAGAGGTTCTCTACGGTGTTGTTGGCGGCCGGCCACAGTTCTCCATGCGCTGTGCTGGAAGCTTCATCGACCATGTTGAGGTGTTCCGCAAGGGTGGCGCTATGCCAGCGCGAGTCACCGCTCTGAGCACTGGCCGTGCGATGTTTGATGGCTCTGCTCCAATCAAATTGGACAGTGGATTCTACCATCTCGGCGACATTGGAGTTGGGCAAGACAAGTCTGCAGCGTTTGTAGACAGGGATACGGCTGGCGGGCAGCACCTCGAGTACAGGTTCTACACTGTCGATTCATTCGGCTTCAAATCTGCAACTCCATTCTCTTGCTCTATCTCCCTTCCTGATGATGGAGCGACAGTAGCTCTCGATCTTCCATCGATCACTGCTGAACAGGGACCTGGCGGTCGGGTCGTTAACGTCTCTGTCATGAGTGACGACCTCCGAACCAACATGTTCGTCGTCGGGCGCAGAGAGCTGCGTACCGGTGAGTCGTCTTACAGACAACCAACAGAGCCAGATCGTTTCACTCTTGGCAGAACCGACGCTAAGCGCGCTCGGTCAAGGACCAGTCCGTCTCTGCACCAAGACTCCTCAGTCGCATGGCTTGGAACGTATTCTGCAGTTTCAGGCGCTGCCTCTTTCGTAGACCTCTCTGTAGAGTACGACCGGATCTATCAATACGCTGTTTACGCTGTTGATATCCGCGGAAACAAGACGTCGAAGGTTCCGTCTCAGCAGGTCTTCGTTGCAGCGAAGCCTGTGTCAGATTCACCAGTTGCTGTGACTTGTTCACTGGTGATTGATCGCAATGAGACACCAACGGGTGTACGCGTTTCATGGGATGTTGGCACTCTAGACTTTTCTCCGAACGATCTTGTCGGTGACCAAGATGTGCTAGCTGCAACCCTGCAGCGCACTGTTTTTCAAGTCGAACGTCGCCAAGTTGGCACTTCGAACTGGGAAGCAATGCCAGCCACGACAGGTTCAGAGTTCGTAGATATCGTTTCCACAGACCCTTCTCCGAAGTTTCGGCCAGCTTATGTCCTGCCAAACTTTGAGTACGACTATAGGGTCATCGCCATGCAGAGCGGCGCTTTCATCAGCACCTATACGAATCCAGTTCGAGTTGTCGTGGCCCCTGGCATTCCGACTCCTACGACGCTTTGGGTTCGTTCTACTCCGACGGCCGTGAGACCCATTAGTGTGGTCGTTTCATGGCAGTATGACGGCATCTTCGTCGATGGTTGGGAAATCGAACGGGCTGCGACCAACAAGGTTTTCGGCTCCAAGATCTTCTCGATGGACTCCACTGAAGCACGATCGTTGGCTTACAAGCCAATTGCTGAGGTGATGAGAGAATCGAGCCGCGGGCACGGTCTTTTGTCTGATCCGACTGTGTCGATGGATCCTTCTGTTACTGTCGGCGATAGGTTCTTCATGGACAATGACGTGGACCTTGCTAACTCGTATTACTACAGAATCAGAGCCTTTGATTCTTCTGGCAGGTTCTCTGATTGGACGTACGGCGGTATCATGCTGACCGATTCACCACACGACCGCAAGTTCTATTCTTCTTTGAGTGAGCATGAGCGCGTGGCTCTAACCTCTGATCCGCGCCCTATCTCTAAGTGGAGGGCACGTTGAGCCTAGCGATCGAGAACCTTTGTGATGTCGTCAAGGGTGGCATCACAGACAAGACCGATGCTGAGACGGTTCGCCGTTTCAATGATCGTGCGCGCACCATCGCTAACACTTTGCAGGCTCCTCTCTTCATCGATTCTGGATTGACTGAAGTCCAAGTCGCTTCGGTCATTCGCGGATCTGTTTTGACAGCTATCAAGAAGGGTGTCGATGCAGCTCTTATCGGTGCTGCACGTGGCTATCTCCTTCCAGATGATCCGATCCCGCGTATAGAGCAGATCAACTCAAGACGCTACCTCTTCGGCGAAGTCAACTTAGTTGAGCCTGAACCGACAGTCATCATCCAAGCTGCCGTTGATCTGATCGAGCTAGGCAAGGGATACGAAGACGGTTCTGTCACGTTCGACCGGCCATCTCCAGCTGCGCAGCTTGCTTCCTTCGAAGTCTCTGTCGATGGTATGGCAGACCAGAGTGGCGACGCTCTAGTTGACATCCTCGGCTACCAGCCTGATGCTGATTACATCAAGCGCAAGAGGGCTCTTGACTCGCTCTCGAAGCTCGATTTCACGAAGCGCAAGACCTACCTCCTCTTCACATCTGATGTGATGCGAGGTGGCGTAAGGCAAGGTGGCACCGTGGTGTGCTGGATGCGCATGCGCGATGCGTCTGGATACGTCATTGCTAAGCGTGATGTGTTCGGAATCTCTGATTTTCCTGAGATCGTGCTGAGCAATGCAGCTCTAGAGAAGTCCACAGCTGCCCTTCTTCAGGAAAACGAGTTCATCCAAGTTCTTTCATTCTATGATTGGGTTAAGTCTGGCGACTTCTACGCTTTCGTTGATGAAGACACTCATCTGGATACTCTGTATTCGTACGCCGTAGCTGGGACGCAGAAGAAGCTTCCAGCTACGCAGCTGCCGTTCGATGTCCCAACTACCGCTCTTTATCTTTCTGCTGGACAGATCGAGCAGATGGGCCAGTTCATTCGCGAAGAGCTCGTACGCTTCGCGAAAGCTGAAACTGACATCAACACGGTGAGTCCGTACCCTGCTCTATCGAAGGTGATTTACGGCGATCCGGACTTTGGGTGGATGATCTCTGGCTGCAATGTGCTTGCTAGCCTTCGTCGCGGAGACAATAACGAAACGACGAGATCGTATTCATACATCGGTTCTACAGTGACAGACCTGCTTCGAGCTGTCGCAGCCGGCAAAGTTGTGATTCCGACGGATATCGGAATCGTGAACTCATCTGTTGAGCGTTCTATCGGTTCTTACGGTGTTTCACAGACTGTCCTGTCTGTCCTCGATGGAATCGGGGCGACCATGTTCATCTCTGGAAAAGACGACCTTTCTGGTTTCCAGCCGACGCAAGAGTCTCTCGAACGTACCGGAACAGGGCTGGCCAAGATCATCGGAGCGATCGATCCTCAAACGGCATCTATCTCTCCAGCTGCTCTAGCTGCGGCGCTTGCAACAAGGTCGACGTCAACCTCTGGTCCGCGCTATCTTTCGCAGATAGTGAACATCACAATTGGACAGAACGGGGCAACCCAAACCAAAACGGCGCAGCCACCGTCGATCTCTGAGGTGATTGGGAACGATCTCATTGACCTAACGACGTATTCCGGCATCTCGAGACTCACGAATCTTCTCCGTCTCGTGTATGACTACTATCCGGGAGGGCTCTCCTGATGCCCATCGTCCGTGTTGATCCCAATGTTCTGGATCTTGTTGCCGGAGTTCCGACCTTCGATCTTCAGGGTTCTCCTGCTGTCGAAGCACGATCGCAGCCGTCTGTTTCGGCTTACCATTCTACGCTCTTCGAGGATTTCTCGCTCAGAGCTACGGCATACTACAACTTCTACACCCAGGACGAGCAGGTAGCACCAGTTGCTGACCAGAGTGGCTCGATAAACTCTCTTCCGAGGTACATCGAACTGATCTGGCGGCCAGCTCCGCAGGTTCAGGTTGCTGTACAGGTTCTCAAGGGAACGAGGGTTTCCGACCAACGGACTCTGACTACTCCAGCTGTCGCCACAATCGATGTGGCACGCACCTCGATTGCTAACGGGTACGTCTCGCCAGGTGCTATCAGCGCTCTTCTCGTTGCCCCACGGCAGTTGGCACCGCAGTTGACTCCAGATGAGGACTTGTTTCTAGCTTCTCCAGAGGCTGGCGGAAAGTCTGCCTCGAGCGTTCTGCACAATTCTGAACTTGTGAAGCCGTACCTTGTTCCGTCGTCTATCAACACAGACGTGCGGACCAGGGTGAACTTCATCGATCCGTCTATCGCTGGTGCCCTCGACCCAAATAGAGTTGCGGTTTCTACTGACCAGGCTCACCTTGCTACACTCGGTTCACTTTCGAAGCTTGCTGGAGGCCTCGAGGTCCTGTCTGAGTTCAACCAAGATGTTCCTACCAGGAATCCACCACCTTCATTTCCTGCCCCCGCCGACAGCCCTACGCTCATGTACGTGGGATACGTGATTGAACGGCACACGCTTGGAAGTGATGGCTCGATGACCTTGTCTCGGGTGATCGAAATCAACGATGTAAACCGTTCGCGCTTCATCGATCGAGATGTTGTCTTTGGCGGTCGTTACACCTATCGGATGCGTTCCATTGTCCAGTGGACTAGGAACCCTGCGATTGGATTCTCTGGTTACTCGACACTCGACCGGCAAACGGCGTTCGACACTTCACTGATTGCTCCTACGAAGAACGCTTCGTTCTATGCTGGAGATTGGTCAGACTGGAGCATGACTGAAGTCCGTGATGAACGTTTGCCGGATCCGCCCGACGAACTGCGTGTTAGACCAGTCTCTGACAGCCGTGAGATGCACGTTTGCTGGAAGATGCCGAACGATCCGCAAAGAGATATCGCTTCTCTGAGGCTTCTCAAGAGCAAAGTCGTCGACGGACGTTTCTCCGACTGGGTTCAACTTGGCGAGTTCGTTCCCGGGAACGGTCTTTTCATCGACCATGACGTCACTCCGTTCGAGGAGGGTCACATGTCGTACATGTACGCGATGTACTCTGTCTCGTACCACGGAGAGTATTCTCCTCTCTCTGAGAAGATCGAGGCCCGTCTCACAACCAGGCGTAAGTACCTGGGAGAACAGCCTGTAACTCAGATCGGACCGAGAGGCGATGACCCGACCGCCTTCCCGCAGGGCCCACATGAGCCCATCGACACAGAGCTAGTTGCTCTGCGGAAGACATCATTCTATGTCCGCGGAAGCAGATCTTCACTTCCGTTGACCCCGCGGTCGTACACCGTGGAGGTCCAATCTGTTGCCACCGGTCAGAGGGTCGAGATCCCTCTCTCCGTAGATTCGACCAACGTCGAAGTGGCCGTCGGCGGAGCTGCACGCCGCGCCTAAGTACTGACCAGACCGGAGCCTGAGATGGGATACAACGACAACACTACCGACTTTTTCATCGACGCGGTCCTAACGGACCACGGGAGGCAGCTCCTCGCAAGGAACGACGGCAGCTTTGCCGTCGTCAGGTTCCGCCTAGGCGACGATGAAGTCGACTATCGGAACTGGAACGAACTGACTGGATCGTCCAACAAGGACGAGAAGATCCAGGACACCCCGATCATGGAAGCGTTTACCAACGAGACCATCGCCCTCAGGAACCACCTGGTGACGATTCGGAACGCTTCACTCCAGTACCTTCCCCAGATGGTGGCCAACCCCAGCTCGGTGTCTCTTAAGGACAGGACCGATGCGACTGGCGGCGGTGTGGACATCACGGTTTCCCAGCAGGTGTCGAGGTCCCAGGCAGTCATTCCGGCTGAGCTGGTGGATTTCAACTACCTGATTCAGGTCGACAACGATCTCCTGTACGTTCGCGATCGGGTGCCGGTGGCTATCCAGCCATTCGGCTCCGCCCGTTACATCGTCCCAGCTGCTCCGGGACGTTCTACGGCAGCCAACGGATCTCAGTGTATCTTCACTCTTCGTGTCCAGACCTTGAACACGACTATCTTCGACATTCTCGCGGGAGCTACCGCGACTAGGCCGAGGACCATCAACACGACGGTTGTCGTGACTGGCCAGCAGAGCGGTCTGTCAGTCCAGATTCCCATTAGCATCCTGGAGTTTGTGGGATGAGCTTCAAGTCATTCAACCTGCAGGACGACTTCGCACCGTTGAACACGGCTGTGAACGAGTCCCTCGTGATCACCGGGTCGATCATCTCGACCCTTGCGAACGTCAAGTACTATCGCAACGTTGCATCTGGTTCTGCTGGTGTGGACTTGGGCGGGTACTGGGAAAGCATCTACGATGCATCTCCCACGGCCTCGCTCTCGTCCCCGCTAGTGGACATCACCTACGGATACGCCACCGGTTCTTCGTACAACGTCGCAGCAACAGCGACGTCTTCGCAGAACGACAAGGTAAAGGTCTATCGTCAGTGGGCTGCTGTCCTTCTTGGTAACCCAGACGCGACGTTCACGATCAACTCGACCTCTCGTAAGGAAGCTGTCTTCATCTCGTTCAAGAGGAATCTCTCTAAGGACGAAATCAAGAAGGGCACTGTCGGTCTTTGTATCAACTCGACTGCTCCGACCCAGTACACGGCTTCAGATGCCGGCGCTGCAGTGAACTTCCAGCAGTCCTTGGGTGGCGATTACGCTCCTCTCAAGTACAACGGTACGGGCTCTGAAGTTGGACAGGTCTGGTACAATGCAGGCGTCATCGTTCTGCACCCAGACAGCGCTTGGGGTGCTGTGGCGATCTGGTCTGCCTCGATGGCAAAGACCCTGATCAACATGCAGTACTCTGGCACGATCAACCAGGTCGTGGACGGCGTGCGTACCCACATCGAGACGGTGAACCTGAACAACCAGACGAACCTCCAGTCGTCGGTCTACTTCTGCCGAGCCTTCAACAACGAGTTCAACTACTCGTCGAACTCGACATTTGTTGACAGCAATGGACTGATCAGGGTTACCTCTGGTAGCAACATCCTCACAACGAGGACCTACGTCACCACGATCGGACTCTACGACGAGAACGACAACCTGCTCGCGGTCGGAAAGACCAACAGGCCAGTTCTGAAGAGTCCCGAGACGGAGTGCGTGTTCCGCCTGCGCCTGGACTACTGAGGTGCGCCTTGAGCCTCAAGCGGCTGTACGGCCTCACTGAGGCTACACGTTCGGAGAAGCAAGTATCGCTTCAGTGGGTTGAGAAGAATCACCCTGAGGCGATGTCTTGTTTCGACCGTGACGTTGGAACCGAGGTCGATACCAAGCAAGCATCCTTCTATCTTGAGAAAGATGGAACGCCGCTAGTCGCTAATGTTTACGGTGGCGGTTGGTGGCAATGGTACCCAGACGGATCGATCTTCACAGGTAAGAGTGAAGCTTCGTGGGGAAAGATCAGCAAGCCTGCTAGCATCAGAGGTGGTTCTGGTCGTCAGAAGGACCCTGATTTTCAAGGAAATCCGTATTCTCATCAAGATGTGAGAACGGGCGGAGATCACAAACGCCAGAGCGGTGGCTATGGCGATGTGATGACCCCAGATGGCGTTCAAGTAGATGATGCTTGGGTAACAAGGCGTTTCGGCCATAGCGTGCTAAAGAAAGCAGATCAGATCATGACTTCTGCTGGACAAAACGCTGACGGCGGTCGTGAATTTATAGCGTATAGAATTGCTGCTTGGAAACCAGAACAGCCTGGATCTAAGCAGCGCAGTAATAGAAAACCATATCCTAGCCCGCAAACTGTCACGCTGATAATGAATCTTATCGGACCAGATGAGATCGACAACGTTGTGACTGACACATACGAGTACAACGAGCGCGATGATAAGTGGGAAGGGCCAACCTGAATGCCTGCTTTCAAGCGATTCGGACTGGGTGACCAGCTCGACAACGTCCTGATTCTGAATCCGAAGTATGACCTAGCTTCTGGTTCTAACGGATGGCATGGGTCACCAGAAGGATCTGCCTCTCTGAACCTCTACGGAGGAAACAGGAGAGCTCCTGGCCGTGTGGTAGCTGACATTCGGTATCAGCCGATCTATCCAGACGCTGCGCAGTTCGGCCAACAGGTTCGTGGGATGCCAATGACGGCGTCCGTTCATAACGTGTGGATGACTAACGAGCCGCTCGATCTGAGTGTCAGGTCTCCAGAGCGCTGGGGAAATGAGCACTGGGATACTGTCCAGAGGCTCTACAGCGACTACTACGCAGTCGATCCAGACTACGTCACTGGGTCATATGACCACTACTGCATGTACTTTCACGGAGGCTCGACGAATGTCGTCTCCGAGAACCTCAGCCCGGATGATGTCAACAACTCGATCGGTCTGACAGGTTCGTTCTGCATCGAATCCTGGATTAAGCCGTTCACCACCTCGAGCGCGACGTCTGACTTTACTGTCAATGCTATCGCCTCGAACTTCTGGTTTGGAATTACTGGTTCGAGCGGGCTTTTGGCTCTCTCGTCCTCACGTGAAACTGTCACCTCGTCATTCGGTCCAACGATCGACAGGTGGAATCACGTGGCAGTCTCCTTTGATTCGAATTCGCTTGTTGGCACCTTCTACATCAACAACACCTTTGCAGGTTCGTTCACGCTTCCAGCCGCACTTCTTAGGACTGTCTCAGCTACACAGCGCTACACTATTGGCAACCAGACTGAGTACATTGGTGGTGCTGAGGTAGCAGGCGCTACCGGTTCGATTAGACGTTCGTTCCATGGTTTCATCGGCGAGACCAGAATCTGGAAGTCGTCTCGAACGGCAGCCCAGATCTCAGGCACTTCTGGAGGTCGTCTGACTGGTTCTGCTCTAGCGCAGACAAGCACGACGATCTGGTTCAATGAAGGTCCTCTCACTGATTGCAACTTCTATCCAGCTCCTGGTTCTGGCGGGCTTGATCAAGGGCGCCTCGCGAACGGCTACAACACTGACATGATCTGGCGGATGAATGCCTTCGACGCTCGCTCAGGTCCAACGTGGCACCCGAACGATAACGTGGCTTTCATGGTGCCGAAGCAGCGTGCTCCCGCTCTAACAGAGTGGTCTGGCATGTCTACCAACGGAGCTGTTGCTGAGCGATCGGCTGATCTTTCACGAATGATCGTGATTGATGTTCCTAACGCTTTCTACGGGCGGCAGATTTTCCCTGGGTCTGTCAGGCTCGAGTGCCGTGCATGGTCTGCTGCGTCGCACCAACTTGTCCGCGTTCTCGTAGATGACGGTCGTGGCGGTTTGTATCTATCAGGCTCTGCCTGCTCGTCCTCGCTTGCTAATCGTGAAGATTACGCTGGCGTTGGTTGGAACAAGGTTGGAAACGTCTTCTATAGCGAGGGTTTGATCACAATCAAGGACCCTGCGCTGTTCGACTTCGGCCGTACTGATGGCGCATCATCTCATTCAAACGACACTCTCCAGCTCTCTTTCAGAGGAGACAGCAGGATTCCAGTGAAGACCCTGATGTGTCGTGTCGATCGTGGTGAGTTCAACGCAACATTGAATTCAACGTTCCGCGATACAGATGACGACGATGGTGTCTGGGAGCGCCGGCACACCAGCGGCACAGTTCGTGTGACGACAGTTGGCCTATACAACTCTGACCGTGAGTTGATTGGCGTGGCAAGACTGGCTGATCCGATTCGTCTCAGGGATCGAGACCGCGTCAACATCAAGATTAGGATGGACTTTTGATCATCGGATGGGACGTTTCTACGTCCGCTATCGGAATCTGCGTCAGAAATGACGAAGGCAAGACGATCGAATTCGGTGTGATCTATCCGTCAGGAGAGACTCATGCTGAGAAACATCGGTCTGCAGCCGCTCAAGTAGATGCTTTCTGCAAGAGACGTTGCGAAGGCAAAGTCACCCATGTTGTTGAGCAGGCCCTCGGTGGATTCACAGGTGGCCTGACTTCCAAGCAGACCCTGATGACGCTCGCGGCAATGAATGCCGTGGTAAGTTTTATCCTCTCGTCTCATGGTGCTGTCTTGCACATCCTGCCTGTCACGGCGAAGCGCATCGTCGACCTCAAGAAGGAAGACGGTGAGGACAAGAAGGCAGCTGTGATACGATTGGCTAGGTCACGGGAGCCCACCTTCCCCTATACGGAGACGAAGGCTGGAAATCCCACCAAGGGTGTAGACGATATGGCTGATGCATGGCTGCTCGTCGAAGCCGGAGGAAAGGTTTTGCGAGGGGAGGCGTCCGTTGGACAGCCGAAGAAAGCTACAGGCGGTCAAAGCAAGGCTCGGGGAGCCAAAGGTGGAGGACACCCGAAAGGGTGAGTACGGATTCACCTGCCCGGGTCGTCCCGGATCTGGCGGTTGCGACAGCGCGCGCCAGGGTAAAGTCAAGCTCTTCGTAAACCCGGACCAGAACAGATTCCACTGCTGGGTCTGCGGCTTCGGAAACAGAAGCTCGCTCGCGCAGCTAATGGTCAGGAATTCCGCTGAACAGCGTGAGTACCTTGACTCGATTGGTCTTAGCGCGAAATCTCACGTCTCTGAGCACAAGCCGCTCTGCACGACTCTTCCGGCCGGTTTCATCCCGTTTGGTCTGGGTGATAAGCGTGACGAGGCCCCATACCTCTCCTACCTGAAAGGTAGAGGCCTATCGGAGCGCACTGTGGTGCTCTACAGGATGGGGTATACAGTAGCAGGTCCACTCACCGGCCGTGTCATCGTGCCATCATTCGATGCTTTCGGAATGGTCAACTTCTGGTCCGCACGGACGATCCATCCTGACGTCCGTCCAGGATACGTTCTTCCAGAGGCGTCGAAAGACATCATCTCGAACGAACACACTGTGGATTGGGAGCAACCAGTTTACCTCGTCGAAGGCATCTTTGATGAGATCGCGATTGGATCGCAGGCCATTGCCTTGTACGGAAAGTTCCTCCAGTCTGCGCTGGCGCTCCGGTTTGTCGAACGTAGACCACCCATGATTTACGTTTGTTTGGATTCTGACGCTCGTCGGGCAGCGCTAGAGCTAGTTGAGCGGCTTATTGGATACGATGTGCAGTGCTCACTCCTAGATCTCGCAGGCAAAGATCCTGGCGAAATTGGAATGGCTGGCGTCGATGCTGCGGTTCTCGCTTCCCGCCCTGTAACGGGCTCTGCAGGTTTGGTTGCGACGAAGGGTCGGCTTTGAGAATCGCACACATCTCTGATCTCCACATCAGAAACTTCAAGTACCGTGATGAGTATCGCAAGGCCTTTGAAGACCTCTACGCGAAGCTTGCTGAGCTGAAACCTGACCTCATCGTGAACACCGGAGATACTGTCCACAGCAAGCTGGCGGTCTCTCCTGAGTTGTTTGACGATGTAACCCAGCACATGCTGAGGGTCTCTACCATCGCACCGTACTGGCTGACCCTTGGTAACCACGATCTAAACCTGAAGAACAAGACGAGAACCGACGCGATCTCGCCAGTAGTCCGTGCCATCCAGGGCAGAACCGTCAACGAGGTCCAGCTGCTTGGTCCTGGGATGCACATCCCACCGATGCAGCATACACGCTTCCGTTTTTGGAACTACGACATTCGCGGTCACGAACCGTTTGAGGTTCCTTCTGGACACATCAACGTTGGCATGTACCACGGGTCTGTTGGCGGATGCGTCACAGATATGGGTTTCGCCATTGAAGACCCAGAAGCAGAAGTCGAGCGCTTCGACCAGATGGACTATGTCATGCTTGGCGACATCCACAAGCGCCAGTCTTTCCGAAACGGGAAGATGTGGTACCCAGGTTCGCTGATCCAACAGAACTACGGTGAGGAGCTCGTTAAGGGTTTCCTCCTGTGGGACATCTTCGACCGCACACACAGTGTCGTAGATTTCCATCCTATTGAGACCACAGGCAGGTTCTACACCGTTCAGGTGGCTGCTGATCTAAAGGCAGATGTCTCTCAGGTTCCACAAGGATCGCGTATCAAGGCGATCGTAAATGGTGAGCTCACTCCATCAAAGCGAATAGAGCTTGAGAAGATGATCCGTGAAGCTATCCAGCCGATCGAGGTCATCATCCCAGACTGCTCTGACGAGAAAGTCCAGTCAGCAGTTCCTGATATCGACGAACTGATCGGTTCTCGTGAAAAGGTGATGCGTGACTGGCTGGCTGAACGCGGAATGTCCGAGACAGACGCTGATGAGGTAGTCAAGCTGTTCTTGGAGTACGAGGGCCAACTAGATTCTGATGGTACAGCTCGTGGCACGTCATGGCAACTCAAGAAGATCTCTTGGGACAACATGATGAACTACGGAGAGGAAAATTCGATCGACCTGGAGAAGGTCTCTGGCTTGGTCGGGATTTTTGCTCCAAACGCATCTGGCAAGAGTTCGATCTTCGACATCATGCTCCAAGCTCTCTTCGACAAGATCTCGAAAGAGGTACCGAGAAACATCGATCTGGTGAACGACAACAAGGATGTCGGAACGATGGGCATTGAGTTCGAGGCTGGCGGACAGCCGTATGCCATCGAACGGACGATCGAGCGGATTCACTACGGACAACGGAAGTTCACTGAGACGAAGCAGTGGGGCAAGACCTCTCTAGATTTCTCTTCTGTCGATGAATCGTTGAACGGAACAACGAGGCCAGAGACTGAGAAGTCTATCCGACAGCTCATTGGCACGTTCGAAGATTTCTGTTTGACCACGATGGTCTCCCAGAATCCGGTCTTCGGTTTGCCAGGCGGTGGAGACATCCTCAACTGTCGTGAGACTGACCGGCGCAAGATCCTCTTCAGGTTTCTTGACCTTGATGCATACGAGCGCATCGCCTCTGCTGTCAAGGACGATTTGAAGGAACTGATGGGGAAATACAAGGGCCTCGATCGTGAGACCCTTGAGACCAATCTGGAGAAGACTGTCAAGGAGAAGGACAGAATCGAAGCTGGAATTTCTGTTTCTAGAGCTGAGTTGACAGTCAAAGAACAGATGCTTGATGAGATGAACCAGCTATTGACGAAACTGAACGTCGAATCTGGTTTGACACTGCTCGGACAGCTCGCAACGGCGACGAACGCTGTCGAAGCCAACAGCAGGTTGTTGCAACATACAAACATGGACATCAAGCGCGTCGAGACTAGCCTGCTCGACCAATGGGCTGCAAAGGGAAGACTGCTAAAAGATCGCCCAACTGCACCAAGCGTTCCGCTTGAGGAACTTCGCGACTCTATCAATAAAGTGCGGAGTGACCGCGAGTCTGTTGCTGCCAACTTGTCTCGTGACTCTATGAAACGTGATCGCGGAGTGAAGTCTCTGAAGACTCTCGATGAGGTTCCATGCGAAGGGAAATATCCGACCTGCAAGTTCATCTCTGAGGCTTCTTCGTTCGTCCTAGAACGAAAAGATGTGGAAGATGCGATCGATCAACTCACTGAAAAGAGTGACGTCCTCAACATCGAATTGAGCAGGCTCGACGACATGTACGTCGTTCACAAACATGTCTTAGATTGGGAGAGGGATCTTTCCAAGGTCGAACTTGAGATCTCTAGACTGAACAACGTGCAGACTTCAGCTACGACTGAGCGCGATAGACTCAGGGCGATTGATGCTGAGCTAAACGCGAAGCTGTTGGAACTGCAGGCACAAATGGCAGCTTTCGAAGCTGAGGACATTACGGGCCGAGCAGCAGAACGCGCTAAGCTTGCGAAGTTTGTCAAGGATCGCAGAACTGAAATCGATCGGATGCTCAAGTCCGTTGGCGCTATAGATTCGCAGATTGATCAAATCAAAGAGAGTCTAGCAACACTTGATGGGCTGAGAGAACGCGTTCTGATGCATGAGCGATTGCTCGAAATGTGCGGCAAGAACGGTCTTCCATACAGGATCCTGGCCCTAGTTCTGCCCGTCATCAACGCCGAGATCGCCAAGATCCTGGGTGGCATCGTCAAGTTCAGTGTGTTCTTCGAGGACGATCCCGAAGAGCAAACGGTGAGCCTGTACATCCGCTACGGCGACTATAAGAGTCGGCCACTCTCTCTTGGCTCTGGGGCAGAGAAGTTCATTTCGAGTCTAGCGATTCGCGCTGCTCTCCTTAGCGTCTCATCGCTTCCAAAGACCGACCTACTCATCATCGACGAAGGATTCGGTAAACTCGACCCAGAATACCTCGAGGCTCTGCAGAGGATGTTCGAATACCTAAAGGAGGCATTCGGAACAGTCTTCATCGTGTCTCACGTAGATTTTATGAGGGACATCGTGGACCATAGCATTGAGATTGCAAGTCGCGACGGGTACGCGCACGTAGAGGTAACGTAAGATGTATTTTAAAGACACTAGTGGAAACAAGAGCCTCTCGGCGACTGTCGCAGTCATCGCATTCGCAGTGGTCATGATCAAGGTGCTGCTTAGCGGTGTTACAGTTGGCGCGATTTCATTCGGTGAAATCGACTCGTTGACAGTGGCAGCGATCCTTACACCGACGCTCGGAACATACACGGCTCGTAGGTGGGGTACTCCGGCACCAAACAAACAGGTCCCGGCGGATCAGGCAGACAACGGACTAGGGGGTAGATGATGATCGCATGGATCAAGGAAAACGTCAAGTTCTTCGGGGCCGCTGCGCTATTCCTAGCGCTCGCCGTTGTCGTCATCGTGGTACTTCGCGAGATCGATAGTCGAAACGATCGGATTGCCGATCTTACGACGAAGCTCATCACTACCGAGCAGACTCGAGAGATAGAGAAGGGACTCTACGCGAAGAAGCTGATCGAGGTAGATGATCTGAAAGACCTCATCTCAAAGCTTGGTGAGGACAACGAGAGGCTAGGCCGCCTCATCAAGGACGGGCAAGTCGAAGTGATAGCCCTGAATCAGTTAGTGATTCAGTGGAAGAGGGCTTATGAAGCTGTGGTTGCAGCCCATCAGTCAGAAGAACCGCCCGTGGTCCCAGGGGATCCGCCTAGAAAGAGGGTGGACTTTGAGGGCGCCGTCGGACCGATCTCAGTGATCGGACACACACTGACAGACCCACCTCAGGCATTCCTTAAGTGGACTCAGATCGACCCACTCAGAATCACTGTGGCCCTAACGAAGAACAAGGATGGGACGTACTCGACTATCGTCGACACGTCTAGCGACGAGATATCCGTCGATATCAAGAATGCTGTTTTGGATCTGTCTTCACTGCGACCGAAGTGGTATCAGCGCTTCTGGTTGGATGTTGGAGCAGATGCCCTGGGCGAGAGGTCGGCTAACGTCGGACTCACGTACCTTGGCGACCGCCACGGCCTGGGACTCTCATGCAGACTTGGGGAGGAGTCTCGGGCCTGCGGTGCCTCTTACCACCTCAGGCTCTTCAAGTGAGATCACGACGTTCTAAAGGAATCATCTCTCCCGTTTCGCTTCGGGAGGTGTACGCCGAGAAGGGAGACTACTCGGTTAAGATGATCATCGATCCCTCTCTCTCTAATTTTATAGAGTCCGTGGACGTCGATGTGAGAAATGCTGACGGACGTCGTATGGAGTTCATCGCGAAGAGATGGGGCACTAAGCTGACTTTGTCCTTCAAAATCGATGAGTCTACCCCCGACGGTGTTTCCGTCATCGACGTGACCATGAAAAAACGCGGTCAAGTCATCTTTGAGAGGTTCGACTTCTGGGTGGTCAAGTAATGAGCGACGATTCCGACAAGAGACCAGAACCGTTCATGTGGTGTCCGATCTGCGAGATAACTCTCCGGAGCGGACCAGGCGGAGACGACAAAACCCTATACAAATGGGGGTGTTGCCTTCATTGTTTCATAGAGTTCGTCGAACATCGTGAAGAACGATGGGAAGGCGGATGGCGGCCTTCTGAAGAAGATGTCGAACGAATGTTCGAGAAGATGCGGCGGTAGGCGTGGGGCCCTACTTATCCCGAACCAGGGAGAGAGGGCCACATGCCGAAGCCGAAGAATCCAGAAAGCTACGACGTCGCGGGGACTGCTTACCGCCAGCACGAGGACCCACGGGCGTCCCTCGAGCAAGTCTTTAAGGACTACGTCACTTCTATCCCGTCGCGGAACTTCACACACCGCACGAACGGGAATTCTGTTACGATCTATTGCCACGCTCACGAGCGCGGACTAGGTGATCCGGGCCGTCGAGCCGGACAAGTTGATGCTATGTCGAAGGCTATGGATGCCTTCGTCAAGGGAATGAAGAAGCGCCACCGTGACATGGGCGCTGGCACCCTGGAGCTCAAAGAGCGGAAGGGTAGCCGTGGATACGACCTCCAGAAGGTCTCCCTGAACGACCGCTGGGAGCTGGTCTATCGTCGGACTTATGAAGTCCAGGACCTGATCGGCAACCCAGAGGAGTGAACGGATGAAGAGATCCTCTGCAAAGGAGGAGATCGTCCGCTGCGCGCAGGATCCCGTCTACTTCATCAACAAGTACGTCAAGATCCGCCATCCAAAGCGCGGACTGATCGACTTCAAAACGTTCCTTTACCAGAACGACACGATTGAAGCCTTCAGGAAGAAGCGCTTCAACGTAATTCTCAAGCCACGGCAGATGGGCTTCACTGAGGTGACGGCCGCATTCATCACGTGGCTAATGCTGTTTCATGAGAACCAGACCATCCTCTGTCTGGCGACTAAGGCTGATACTGCCAAGCAGATCGTTCGCCGTGTCAAGTTTGCCCTTGCTCACATGCCGAAGTGGCTGCTGATCGCGGACATCACGACCGACAACAAGACCTCGATCGAACTCGCAAACGGATCATCCGTTCAGTCGATCGCCAAGTCTGCAGACGCCGGCCGTTCGCAGGCCCTGTCTCTCCTGGTAATCGACGAGGCCGCTCACATCGAAGGCTTCGACGACATCTGGACTGGTCTGCGTCCTACGGTTTCTGCCGGTGGTCGTATCATCATGCTTTCAACGCCACTCGGCGTTGGAAACGTGTTTCACCGCACATACACTGATGCAGTGGAAAAGGTCATTGACTGGAACCCGATCCGTGTCGAGTGGTGGCAGCATCCAGAGCATATCTCCGACCTAAAAGTTGACGAGAAGTCTGGAAAGCACACCTCTACCTGGTTCAGGAACGAAACCAAGGGTCTTTCTCCTAGAGAAATTGCCCAGGAGTATGAGTGCCAGTTCCTGGCCTCTGGTGACACGTTCTTCTCCGCCGAGCTCATTGGAAAGGTGAACGCTACTCAGCGCTCTGATCTTGGTCTCGAAGAGGGCGAGTTCGAGTTCGAAGCACCGATTCTTGGTCGGCGCTACATCATGGGAATGGACTCCGCGACGGGTGAGGCCTTTGACAGGTCCGCCCTACACGTGTTCGATGTTGAGACCATGAACCAGGTCTACGAGTACAACGCTCGTGTGAAGCCGAATGAGTTCGCTCAGATCGGAATGCGGATCGGCGCTCGGTACAACAATGCTCTGATGGTTATCGAGAGCAACTCTGTCGGTCTCGTAGTTCTCGAGCATCTCAAGATGAGCAACTACCCGAACCTCTTCTACAGCAAGAAGGGTGCGAAGGCTGGCGACAGGCTTGGCGATCCTGGCAACTCAGCTGAGGGTTCGATGAGTCCGGACTATGTCCACGGCATCTCGACACAGGGCACGAACCGCCCGTTTATGCTCAACAAGCTGGAAGAGCTCCTCAGGACGGATGCTATGGTCATCCGCTCACCTCGCTTCAGAAGTGAGATGGAGACCTTTGTCTGGAACAACGGTCGGCCAGAAGCACGCGGTGGCCGCAGAGACGACCTAATCATGGCTGCGGCCTTCCTCGTCTGGGTGAGGGACAACTTCTACGGTGGGGTCTACAACAACGGTGACCTTACCGCCGCGATGATTGGTTCCATGAGGCTGAGCAGGACACAGAATACGCAGATCCACGGGGCATCCAAGAACCCTGAGCATGTGCCTGTCCGCGCTATGGGAACCTTCGGGGCTCCGACCCGACCGTTCATGCAGGAGCTGCCGAACGGCAAGCGCATCGATCTGATGCGTGAAATGGGCATGTTCGTACCGAGGAAGGGCTGAAGATGGCCGACGAATCAGTCTGGAAGCGCCTTACTAGGCTGTTCCGCAGTGGTCCAGTGGTTCGCCACAAGATCGCTGGCGGTGAGAAGCTCATCAATCCGCAGGGCACTGCTCGGGCTTTCAAGAAGGAGATCTCCTCCCTCTATGTCCGTTCGCTGGCTAGCTACGCGAACTATGAGCGTCTCTCGCGGTACTCTGACTACAACGAGATGGAGTACACCCCTGAGCTCCACGGCGGTCTTGACATCTACGCCGACGAGGCGACCGTTAAGAACGACGAGGGATACGTCATCGAGGTGACGTCAAAGAACGAGGAGATCAAAGATATCCTCGAGCAGTTGTTCTACGACATCATTGACATCAACTTCAATGCTTGGTCGTGGATGCGCCACTTCTGCAAGTTCGGCGACCTAGCACTCTTCGTCGACGCCAACGAAGAGAACGGCATCTTGAACCTCATCCCGATCCCGATCAACGAGATCGAGCGTGAGGAAGGGTTCGACCCGAAGGATCCGATGGCTGTGCGGTTCCGCTGGTTGACTCGCGGAAACACGATCCTCGAGAACTGGCAGATCATTCACTTCAGGCTACTCGGTAACGACGCGTACCTTCCGTACGGCTCGTCTGTCCTTGAGCCTGCTCGTCGCATCTGGCGCCAGCTCATCCTCATTGAGGATGCGATGCTCGTCTACCGTATTGTTCGGTCGCCAGAGCGTCGTGTGTTCCATATCGAGATTGCGAACACGCCACCAGACCAAGTCGACGGCTTCATCGAACAGGTGAAGACGCAGATGAAGCGGAACACGATCGTGGACCCTGAGACGGGACGCGTCGACCTCCGCTACAACCCACTCAGCGTTGAAGAAGATTACTTCCTCCCGAAGCGTGGTGAGCAGAAGTCGCAGATCGACACACTCGCTGGTGGACAGTTCACTGGCGACATCGAGGACGTCCAGTACATTCAAGGCAAGATGTTCGCGGCGATCAAGATCCCGCGTGCGTATCTCGGTTACGAGGATCAGCTCGGTTCCAAGGCGACTTTGGCTCAGGAGGACGTCCGGTTCTCTAAGACCATCGAGCGCATCCAGAACCTGTTCGTTGCCGAACTGAACAAGATCGCCATCGTCCACCTTTACCTGCTCGGATTCTCCGGTCAAGACCTGGCAAACTTCACGATCTCGATGGCCAACCCGTCGACTATCGCCGCCCAGCAGCGCCTTGAGCTCTGGCGCATGAAGCTCGAAGTTGCTGGCATGGCATCTGAGGGCGTGTTCGATCGTGGCTTCGTGTACCGCAAGATCTTCGGCCTGAACGACAAGGCAATCGCTGCAATCAAGGACGGCAAGCGGATCGATAAGCTTGAGGAAGCACTCCTCAACAGCATCGAGACTCCAGCTGATGCTCCTCCTGGTGGCGAAGAGGGTGCTCCTCCAGAGCCAGGCGCTGAAGAGTTGCCGGCTACACTGGGTGGAGAACCGCCAGGCGGAGATCCCGGCGCAGCTGAACCTCCGCCGCCTGGTGCCGAACCTCAGCTGGCAGGCTTCACCGTGCCCGGTAGTGTTCTGGGTGAGAAGTTCAACCGGGGATCCACTGGGAACCAGGCTGAGCTGGCAGTAGACAAAGGAAAGAACCTCTTTAGCACTGGTGAGAACCAGTTCAAGCTGTCCTTCGGAACCAAGAAGCAGACTGCCTCTGATCCGAATGATCGCAGAGCAGCTAGACGGATGATCACTCGTCCGTTTTCCGAGAAGGCTGATGAGCCAGAGATGCCTGGCCAAGACCAGATCGATGAGGTCGAAGCCATGCTCGAGTACATCGACAGTCTGCTTGAGTCTCCACCAGGCAATCCTGGCGGCCAGCAGTACGATGATGAACAAGAGAACATCGGGTATGAAGATGCCCTAGATGTCGTCGGAAACGTTGGGATGGCGGCGTTGCAGGACCTCGGGGTCGATCCGATGTCATGTTCGTTTGACCTTTACGCCCACACTCTTATTGCCCGTGCCTGGTATCCAGAAGCAAAAGGTGCCAACGTAGAGGGATCATACGAGTGGAATGCCGAAACTGATACCTGGGAGGGACCGTAGTCCGCGGTTCCACGCATAGATACGTCTGGAGGAATTGAGATGCCAAAGCTGTCTCACAACAAGAAGCGCAACTTGGGACTCGTTTATGAGTTCCTATCTCGTGAGGTTACCAACGCCGTGGTAGCCAAAGACAGGAATCGTGCCGCCGGGGCACTCGGAATCCTGTCAAAGCACCTGTCTGAACGGTCTATCCTGTTCCAGGAGCTCTCACTGCATCGGCAGGTCATCTCAACGAGAGGTGTCAGCGACCGTCTGGCTCGCCGGATTGTCGACGAGCTCAAAGCTGCTGGCATCCGTAGCTCTGTGAACCGCGGCGCGATCGACTCCGCCAAGGCTAACCTCATCCATGAGATGAACAGAAGCCTCGGACGCGACGTTTTTGATCGTTTCCGCATCCCGAACTACACTGCCCATGCCTCTGTGAGCATCTTGATGTCCAGAGGTCTTAGCGGTCGTATCGATGAGGGTGTAGAGCTAGCTAGGGTGGAGGACCACCTGATCGAATTCCTCACTGGGAAGGCCTCCGATAGCCCCAAGTTCGACCGGAATGCCTCTCTGTACGCTTATCGGACGGCACTAGGCCTCTTCGAGCAGCAGTACGGTCGTGAATTGTCCGCGCCGCAGTCAGAGCTGCTTCGAGAGTATGTCCGAGTGTCACTTGGTGGCAACCCGGCTCCTTTCGAACGCACTTTTGAACGGCAAAGGAACGCTCTCTCTACGGTTCTGCGCGCTCGTCGAGTCGACGAGGTGTTTCGAGCTGATGAAGAGATGGCTAAGCGGCTTGATGAGGCTATCTCGGACCTCGAAGGCCTGCCAGCTCGCCCAGACGACCAGTGCGTCGAACGGCTCATGCTTTACCACAACCTCCAAAGGGAGATCGAATCGTGAACTCCAAGAAGAATGAGGGCATGAGGGACTTTGACACGTCCGACAGCCCACTCGAGCCGGCCCAGAGGCCTGCTAAGCGTCCTCCGCCCATCCCGGTCCGCCCAAAGGCTGCTCCTGGTCCGGCCCGTCCTCTTCCTGGGGCGAACGACGTCACGTACATGAGGTCGCAGAAGAAAGAGGCGACTCCGTTCGGTGGACAAAACCGCCGCGCGAAGTCTCCGACCACCCAATTCAGCGTTCGGCCAGACACGCCGATCAAGCCGGCCTCGCACGTTCAGGCGATGGCCCAAGCTGCCAATCCTGCCTCGACTCCTAAGCCAGCGCAGACCGCTCCTGGTGAAGATTCGTGGGACGTTTACGTCGATGGTGAGAACGGCAAGCCTGGTGGAGTCTACAAGGTCCCCGCTTCCTCCGAGGATGAAGCAAAAGAACGCGCTGAGGAATGGCTAAACGGAGGAGGTGATCCCGAGCTAGCCGGCCGTCGTTTCGACCGCACAAAGTTCCAAGCTGTTCGCGGTGAGTCCGCAGGCTCGACCTACGAGCAAGTTCTGCGTCACGCCGTTAGAACGATGGTCCGTGAGGTCGTTCGCAAGAAGGAAGGCGGTGGAGGATACGTCCTTTACGGCCCGAACAAGGGAAAGAAGAAGCAGGCGAAGCCAGCTGGTGAATTCCCGACTCGTCTTGCCGCCAAGCGTGCAGAGCTCGCCAGGTTTCCGCCAAAGGATCCAGAACAGCTCAAGAAGGCGCGTAAGCGGATGGATAAGCTGCTGAAAGACCCAAAGAAGAGGTCTGACGCAGAGAAGAAGGACCTCTCGGGTCGTAAGACCACGAAGAAGGCCGGCAAGGCTGCGGGAGCTCGCAAGAAGTCAGTTCGTGAAGCGCTCATTCAGCGTCTCGCTGGCGACCTCATGGAGCGACTGTTCCACGAAGATGAGATTCCGGGATCGCCGTGGGATGAGAAGATCGCTTCGCTGACGCCAGACGTCATTGCGTCTGACAAGGCGCTGTCGAAGCATCACAAGAACATCCAGCAGGCCTCCTCGTGGGCCCTCGGCGACGCCCATAAGGCAATGGCCAAGGCACTCAGAGGTATCGCTCGAATCAACCCGGGTGACACTGCACATGATCCGGAGCGGAAGAAGACCTTCATCCCTGTGATGATGGACGTCGACGGCATCGAGATCGGGCCGGTCCACCTCTACATTGATGGCGGACACGTGAAGATCGAGATCTCCCAAGATGCTCGTTCGCAGATCAGTGAGCTCGAGCCAGACATGGCTCGTGACCTCCGCGGCGGACTTATGTCTTTCCAAGAGGATCACCTCCCTGAGATTTCGTGGGCGCGTGACGCCTGGGGCGATCGTGACAAGTATCTCGACAAGCTCCACGGCAAGCTCGAGAAGCACGCGACCGGTCTCTCTGGTGTTGAGCACCATCTCATGAAGCAACTTCTCGGCAAGTCGAGGAAGAAGTAATGAAGAGACTACTCCGAGAGTGGGAGGCCCTACCGGTCTCCAATGGAAAGGTCATCGTAGAATCGCGTGAGGCCAACGGAGGACGTTTGTTCCTTCGCGGACCGATGCAACGTTGCGAGGCCCCGAACCAGAACAAGCGCATCTACCCTCGCCGCATTCTGCAGCGTGAGTACATGAACCTCGAAAAGGTTGTCCGTGAGGGCAGGGCTACTGGCGAACTGGATCACCCAGATACGTCGACCGTCTCCTTGGAGAAGGTGTCGCACGTTGTCCGTGAGATGCTTTGGGAAGGCGACACTTGGGTTGGACGGATCGAAATCCTACCAACTCCGATGGGAAAGATCGCTGAGACCTTGATTGAGAGCGGCGTTACGCTGGGAATCTCCAGCCGTGGCGTCGGTTCGACGTCTACCAATGAGTCTGGCCTGGACATCGTCCAAGACGACTTCACGCTGGTGTGCTTCGACCTCGTTCAGGAGCCAAGCACCCATGGCGCTTTTATGACTCTTGGCGAATCCAAGAAGATCATCGAATCCGTTAGGACGAGAGCTGACAGAATCAACGTCGTTCTCAATGAGTTGAAGGGACGCAAGTGAAGCAAGAATCGCTCAGAGAAACAATCGATCGCATGGTGGAGGATGCGATCCGTCGCGTCCTTCCGGGCGTAATGAATGAGGTACTCCTCAGAACCATTGCTAACTCGGGAGCCATCTCTGAGCAGCGTGCTCCTGTCCGAGCTCCATCTCGTGCTCCGGTACGACAGCAAGCTCCGCAGCGTCGAGCGCCGCAGCCTCCTCCAGCAAAGAAGAATGGGAAGCTCGATTTGAACGAGTTTCTCGATCGCTCTGCTGGCTCCGAGTTCTACGATGATCCGCGCCACAGGCGCGAAGAGCCAGAAGAAGAGTACGAGGAAGAGGTCCAAGAGGAAGCGCCACGTCCTATTGAGTCGCGCATTCAAGCTCTACCTCCAGAGCTTCGTGGTCTCGCTGAGGGCATGCTCGACGACGATGATGGTGAGATGTGGGACGACAACGAACAAGCTCCAATGCTTGAACAGGTCGATCCTGCTCCGATCCGTGACGTCCATGGCGCCGCCAAGAAGGTCGGTATCGACTTCTCTCGGATGAAGAATGTCATCAAGGCGACAGGGCCAGCTACAAAAGACCGCCGCGAGCTTGCCCAAGATGCTCGAGCAAAGGCGCAGTTTGAGCAGACACGTATCGACCGGATGCGTGAGCGTCTCGGCGGCGTGAAGCCGGTGGAATAAGTGGAGCTAGTCAAACAGGAATTCGATGTCCTCCTCGACATGGCAGAGGAGGGTGAGGTCACACGTTTCACACGCCAACGTGAGGACTTTATCGAGACCTTCGCCGAGTTCTTTGAGGTAGATGCAGCCGTTCTACTCGACAAGGGTCGAATGGAAAAGCCGAAAGATCTTCGGCCTGAAGACTTGCTTGTAAAGAGCCGACTCAGGTTCCTCGCCAAGAAGGCATTCCAAGAAGTCATCGGACTCCAGACTTCATTGAAGGTTGCCGTTTCGACTCCACCAGCGGGCGGTTATTTCATCGGTCATCACGATCGCGCCCTCAGAATGCTCGCAGGCGATCTGCAGAAGATCCTTCAGCCGATCGACCAATTACAGAAAGCCGTCAGTCAACCTCATGTCCGTGAGGATTCAGCAGCTTTCATCCATCCAGATCGACTTGACCCGAACGACGTAAAGCGTCAGCAGACGCAAGCACGTCCTGCGAACTATCCTTACGACCGTCCCATCTCGTATGGACGTCCGGTCGGAACGTCAATGGACGGTTCCTCCTACCAGAGGGAGCCGGATGCGACACCTCCCCCGATGAAGAACCGTCGCAAGCAGGATAGCGTACCAATGAATCATCGCGGAAATCCGTGGCGGCAACTCGAGGCTCTTACTGATCCTCACGACGTTGGTCCGCAGGCCTACAACGCTGCCCGTCTTGGATACGGCAACATGGGCCTCATGGGTGACGGAACAGGCGTAGAAGACCTCGACATAGACGTCCTGAGGCAAGACTTCAAAGACACCTTCACTAGCACTATGCCGGTGGCGATGAAGCTAAGTCCGCAGTCACTGTTCAAGATGCTGACGCACTTGGATCCTGATTTTGCTGCCGAGCTCTTCGCTCCAGAGGACGAAGAAGAGATGCAGGGCATCTATAGTGATTGGGGCAACCGCGTTTACGCACCAGGTGCCGAGTTCGACGTTGGCACAGAATACCAAGCTGGAGATGCAGACGATGAAGATTACACTGAGTGAGTTCCGAGACATCGTCGCCGCGGCGGTCAGAGTTGTCGTCGCCGAAGCGAAGAAGAAGCCGAAGGAGATTGCTCCTCGTTCTGAAGAGTCGGTCTTGGCCCAGCGCGATAGAGCTGTCCGCGGACTTCACGGGCACAGCCACATGAACCCGCCAGGCTACAGCCACGGTGGTGACAGCCTTGACTTTGTCAAGCCGCTCGGCAAGAAGAACCTTGCAAAGCGCCAGGGCGCTTCTGGCATGGGCAACTGGACCTCTGAGGCTCGTAGAGTTGAGGCAATTCAGCGCCTCGTTCGGATGATCGTAAGAGAAGAAATCAAGGTCTCGCGTGGCCGATAAGCCGTTCACACCGGTCCAAGTTACCAGTTCAGAGTGCGACGGATCCTTCGAAAGGATGTTCCGCAAGTTTATCCGCAGGACCCGGGATGCCGGAACTGTTGCCGAACTGCGAAAGCGCACGGGCTTCCAGAAGCCCTCTCAGCTCCGTCGAGCCAAGAAAACCGCTCAACGGGCTTAAAACTCCCGCTACAGCTTTATTGCAAGAGTATCCCATGAGCATCGTCAACAAGGCAGTGTCTGATTCGAGGGACGTCGCCCGCCTAGCGGTCGACGCCGCGAAGAACGAGCTCATCGAGCAGCTTACGCCGACGATCCAATCGATCATCGACGGACAGCTACGTCGTGGAGCGCTTGGAGCTGACATCGCGAACCTTCGCGGTGAAGGCGTAAACAGAATGCGCCAGGCCGCGGATGGCTATGGTGGCATCTCCGATTTCGAAGAGGGCAAGGAAATGGACAAGGACAAGATGGAGTCAGTTGCTTCCCTCTTCCCGGGGGTTAATGAGGTCGCGGACGACGTGGCCGAGGCCGAAGAGGTCGACGAAGGCGCTGAGGATCCCGAGCAGGGCGGCGAGGTCGCCGAGGGCAAGGACGAAGACGACATGGATGAGACCCTAGAAATCAGCGAGTCGGAGCTCGAGGCGATGTACGCCGAGGCACTGCAGCTCGAGGTAGACGTCAAGAAGGGCTTCTCGGACATGGCGAAGCCGCATGAGTTTGGCGCGGGCGCCAAGGGACAGTACCAGTCTGACCAGGCAAACCTGGCCGACTACAAGTCTGGCGACTCGGAGTGGGACAACGTCGAGCCCCCTGCCAAGAAGAAGTGGACTGTTGAAGGCATGGACCCGCGCGTCAAGCGCCTCGTCCGTCAGGGTCTGGCTGAGAACGCCGCCCTCTCTTCGCAGAACGCAAAGCTGACCGAGATGGTCAAGAGCCTGCATGGCAAGCTGACGGAGATGAACCTCCTGAATAGCAAGATCCTGCATGTTAACAAGTTCATGTCCGCACACCGTCTCACCACGGAGCAGAAGCGGACCGTTATCGAGAGCATCGATAAGGGACACACGGTGAAGGAAGTCAAGAGCATCTACGGGATTCTCGAGAGCTCCTTCAAGGCTGCTGGTGCAGTTAACGAGTCCAGCACCAGGCGCCCCCGCGCAGATTCCCAGAAGCGTCGCACGAGCGGCGCACCCGACACCAGAGTCCTCCGTGAGTCGGCGGGCAAGGCAGAGGGCAATGGCCAGTACGGCCGTTGGCAGACGCTTGCTGGTCTTAACAAGATCGTTAGCGGCTGATCCTCAACCCACGAACCGACAAGGACTCAGGAGAGATTACAATGGGTAACGAATTGATCAGGGAGATGTCTCGCGACATCGTCGAGCAGAACGCTCTCAAGGAGGGTCGCCGCATCACCAACAAGTGGGCGAAGACCGGTCTCCTCGAGGGTCTGGATGAGAAGAAGGCGCCGCTTATCGCGCGCCTCATGGAGAACCAGCTCAAGCAGTTCCTGAAGGAAGCGTCCTCGACGGCCGACATCATCGGCTTCCAGAACGTCGCCTTCCCGATCGTCCGGCGTGTATTCGCTGGTTTGATCGCGAACGAGCTCGTGTCTGTCCAGCCGATGAGCCTGCCCTCGGGCCTGCTCTTCTACATGGACTACCGCTATGACACGTCGAAGGCCGGTAACCAGGCTGACGACTTCTCGGCTGGTGGATCGATCTTCGGTGATCGCAACTCGCTGCAGGACGCCAAGGGCTCCGGCGGACCGTACAACTTCTCTACGAGCTTCTCGCTCCGTGAGAAGGTGTCGACCGCTCTGCACTCGGCGACCCTCGCAGCAGTGACTCTGGCAGACATTGAGTACGACCCGGAGCTTTCGAGCTCACTCGCGAACTCGGCAACCGGCTTCAAGAAGCTGACGCTGGTTAACGCGTATCAGTCGATCGCAGCCTCGGGTGGTCTCACCAACGCGGCTGAGCTCAAGAACGTGATGCCGCTCTCCGGTTCGTCGACCTCGTGGTCGTCGTCCACGGACGGCACCTCGGTCCGCGTCGGTGTCACCACCGCTACGGGCCTCAAGGTCTACCGCCGCTTCACCAAGCTGGCGGCAAACGGAAACGACCTCGAGTTCATCGTCTCGGGAACTGCAGCTGACGTTGCTGGTACGGCGTATATCGCTGGCCTCAAGGTCGCTTACCAGGTTGGACCGACCCTCCTGGGCGGTACTTCTGGTACCCTGACCCTGGATCCGAACGAGTCGGACCTCGGCCAGCCCACCGCGATGCCAAACATCCCGGAGCTGGACTTCAGGATCGAGTCGGTGTCCGTCACCGCCAAGAGCCGCAAGCTCAAGGCACGTTGGACCCCGGAGCTCGCTCAGGACCTCGCAGCATACCAGAACCTGGACGCTGAGGTTGAGCTGACCCAGGTCCTCTCGGAGCAGATTGCTCTCGAGATCGACCGTGAGATCCTTGCCGAGCTGCTCTTCAGGGCTACGGGAGCGAACTACTACTGGTCGCGCGCCCCGGGCAAGTTCCTAGACAAGACCAACGGTACCGTCCAAACGGGAGCGTCCTTCACTGGTACGGTCCGCGAGTGGTACGAGACCCTGATCGAGGTCATCATCGACGTCGGTAACCAGATCCAGCGCAAGACGCTGCGTGGTGCCGCGAACTTCATCGTCACGTCTCCGGATGTGTCGACGGTGCTCGAGGCGTCGGTGCTCTACAAGCCGATGTACGACGCGACGGACACGATGCAGACCACGATGGGCATCGGTACCGAGAAGGTCGGATCGCTCAGCCAGCGGTACACGGTCTACAAGGACCCGTACTTCCCGAGGAACAAGATCCTCGTTGGCTACAAGGGATCGAGCTTCCTCGAGACCGGATTCGTGTACGCCCCGTACGTTCCGCTCATCGTCACGCCGGTCATCTACAAGTACGATGACCTCACCCCGACCAAGGGTGTCATGACGCGGTACGCGAAGCAGCTGGTCCGTAGCGACTTCTACGGTACCGTCACCTGCATGGACATGGTCTACCCGTGATCCAATAGTCACCCAGATGTAGGGTGACATAGCTTAGGCCCCGCGGACTTCGGTCTTCGGGGCCTTTGTCGTTCTAGAATGCTGCGGCTCTGGTCGCACCCTGCGCAACGCCTTAGGTACAATCCATGGGCACATTCTCCGATGCAGTCGTCCACGCCTGGTTGGATGCACTATGCCGAAACACGGCTTACCAGAATGCAGAAGTTTGGGTTAAGCTCCACACTGGCGATCCTGGAAGTGCTGGCACTACTAACGCTGCGACAGAGACGACCCGAAAGCAGGTGACTTTCGGCGCGGGCGCAGCCAGCAGGACGATCTCAAACACCGCTGCGCTGACATGGACTGCTGTCTCGACAACTGAGACATACACTCATATCAGTCTCTGGACAGCAAGCGCTGCTGGTACGTTCCTCGGACGCGATGACTTGTCTAGCTCTGCTGCAATGCAAGCTGGAGATACATTCACGATTCCCATCGGTGACCTTGATCTAACGGGTACCTGATGCTGCTGCTAGCGTCGACCTCCGACCTCCTCAGAGTGATCACCTCCGCGGCGGTCACAACGGATGTCCATGCGTCATGGGTTGACCGCAACGGTGCGACAATCACCCCCGGCAGAACAAACACTCCGATCACGACTGCTACAACGACGTCAGTAGTCGGTTCGCCAGCAGCGTCTACGTTCAGGACCATTAAGTCCTTAGCAATCAGGAATCGACACGCTGCGACACCGCAGGATGTTACTGTCGTGCACACTGACGGCACGAATGCAATGGAGTTGATCAAAGTCACTCTTACTGCCGGCGAGACACTTCACTACGACGAAGGCGCTGGGTTCACTGTCAAAGACAGCTCAGGCTGCATCAAGACAAAAGACACGATCACTGGAAACATCGTTTCTGCAGTTAACATCGTTGTGCTTGGCGCCGATGTCACGAACAACAACGGTGTTGCGAATACAATCCAAGATGTTACTGGACTGTCTTTTGCTGTTACTGCTGGCGAACGATACTGGTTCGAGTTCATCATCCCGTATACGTCAGCTGCCACGACTACTGGATCACGCTGGACTATCAACGGACCAGCTGCTCCCACACTTCTGAATTACAGAAGTGAGTACACGCTTACAGCTACATCGATTACAGATAACTGCGCGACGGCCTACGACATTCCAGCAGCATCGAATGCTTCCTCACTTACTGCTGGTAATATTGCGACTATCTGGGGCATCATCAAACCGTCTAGCAACGGCACTGTGATCGCCAGGTTCGCATCTGAGATCTTGTCCTCTGCCATCGTGGCTAAGGCTGGCGCTACTCTTCGCTGGATTAGGGTAGCCTAAACCATGGCACTGGGGGAGTTTTCCCCAGAACTCGTCGAATCTGGATGGTTCGACGAGACGCTAACTGAACCGGGTTGGTTCGATCGCGAACTGACTGATGCGGCATCTGGTCCTGCTGAGCTCCAGAGATCTGCTGCGATCGATCTCTCTGGTGCGATCTCTACTGCTGGTATTCGTACTGTTTCTAGATCTGCAGCAATTGGAATTGCTGCCGGTATTGCAGCTGTTGGAACTAGAAGTGTGCTGAAGTCAGCTTCAGTTAGCGTAGCTGCAACAGTCACTTCTGCTGGAACACGCTCTGTTCTCAGATCATCGAGTGTTGGTCTGAGCAGCGCTGTTTCATCGACATCCCAGAGAACGTTGCTTAGAACGGCTAGCATCAGTCTCTCTAGCGCAGTTGCAACTTCTGGCATTCGAACTTCACTGCGAAGCGCAGGATTGGGCCTTTCTGGGCTAATCGCTTCATCTGGCTTCAAAACAGTCGCTCGCTCGGCTGCTTTCTCATTAACGACCGAAGTTGATGTTGAAGGAACTGGCAGCCCGCCGTCTGAGACGTTTGAAAGATCTGCTGATATCGACGTAGCCGGAACGATCACTGCTTCTGGGCGTAAGGACTCCCTTCGATCTGTATCACTCTCCATAACAGGAGCTGTGTCCTCATCAGGGTTCCGGACCATATTCCGCTCAGCCTCCCTCAGTCATCAGGGAGCAATAGCCGCTTCTGGTGCCAGAACTGTCTTCGGAGCTGCATCGTTCTCACTGAGCGGTGGAATTTCAGTATCAGGATTCAAGACAGTGTTTCGCTCTTCGTCATTGTCTCTGTCTTCAGCTATCGGTTCTGATGGAGGTGGAGCAGCATTCCGATCTGCTTCCATTACACTAATCGCAGGGCTCAGTACACAAGGGCAAAGAGAACTGTTGCGAACTTCTTCTTTCTCTATCTCTGCAGGGCCAACAGCTCTACACACTAGAGAGTTGCTAAGATCTTCGTCTGTGTCTGTCGATGGCAGCATTGCATCCGCAGGAACTGGAACGTCAGTACAGACGATTTCACGCTCTGCATCACTAAGCATCTCTGGTGGAATTTCAGCAGTTGGAGTGCGCGACCTGCACAGGTCCGCACAAGTAACTGTAGAAACTGGAATATCATCCAGACGGCAGATCACTGCGCATCGTGCTGCTAGCTTACGCATCGAAGCTTACGTGTTGCACGGTCCAGATGCTAAGAAACAGACATTCCAAATCGGTCGAGGCACTCGCCGCCGATCCACGCTGTTCAATCCCTAAAGCTTAGTTGCAGCGTAATTAGGGAATGCCCTTCCTTGGATCTAAGGGGTTCCCCCTCACAATTGCCGATCAGCAGACCTCAGGTTCTGAGTGGAGGGCTCGTATCACCGGCGGTTCCGGCGCAGCCGTTTTGCTCCTCTCAGCGTCTGAAGGTCGTGTACACGCCTCTATCTTCAACCACGTGAATGCTAGCTTGTTCATAGCATTCGATAATCCTGCTGTCACAGTTAATAACTTCGACGTGAAGCTCACGTCTGGTTCGTATTACGAAGTTCCGAGACCGATCACAAAGGGTCGCGTTTGGGGAATTTGGGATGCGGCAAACTGCGTAGCGATGGTCTACGACGTTTCTGGCTCGATTGGGTGAACCTTGGGACCTGTCGGACCACTCATGACCTCTACCTGGATACGCATCGCCCGTGAGGTGCTCGGTGAGGCTGGAGCTCCACAGGCAACACAAGTCTTCATGATTCTGTACTACGAGGAAAACCGGGCCTCTAGAGTCGCGCAAATGTGCGGTCTAGACATCCAGTTCGGTGAACCAGACGATGACACATTGGATGCTCGCGTCACAGGTGATCAATCATCTATCGAAAAGTTCGCCAGCATCATGGGATTTGAGCCTAACGGCGGGATGGGAATCTGATGGCATTCACCAGCGGTTCCACAGCATTCGGCATCTTTGATACTGACGCAGCGTTCGTAACGGACGCAGACCGACTTGTCCGTTATGTCTCTGTCAAGCTCGGTGGCGGCTTTCCATTGGCTGACGAGAACCTCGAGGATGAGGATCGCGTTCACGTCCAGATCGAGCTCTCCTCTTCGGACGTCTACACATGCTTCGAAGAAGCTTGCGTTGAGTACGGGGCGATCATCAACGCAAACCAAGCGAAGTCTTCCCTCGCGGCCTTCCTCGGTTCTTCTACAGGCTCTCTCTCGGGTGGACAAAGCCGCTATCCGCGCGCTTCTCTTGAGTGGGCTCGCAGACAGTCTCAGCCGTTCGGTGAAGAAGCCTACGTCGGTGGCGACAGGCCGCTCCTCTCAGCTTCCATTGACATACAAGCTGGTGTCCAGAACTACGACCTTGGTGCTATCCTGAATCCGACTGGCTCGGATGGGTTGCCAGCTCGGATCGCTGTCCGCCAACTCTTTCACTTCTCTCCATTCGCTTCGATGAGGTTCTTCGGAACCACGTCAGCGATCAACTACCTGAACGGGCAGTTCAACTTCCAGAGCTTCACGCCAGAGAGCGTGTTCTACATGATGCCAGTCTGGGAGGATGTCCTCCGCGGTGCCATGTTCGAGACCTCGAACCGGGTTCGTCGTTCTCACTACAGCTACGAGCTCCACGGCTCGACAAGCCAGCTCCGGATTTTTCCAGTGCCAGCAGAAAACAACAGACTGCACTTCACGTACAACTTGCTAGACATGAGCGAGACACCGCTAGACCCTGACGATGGTCTGTCATTTGGTGTCTCGAACGTAGCTAACGTTCCATTCGGACACATCCAGTACTCGAAGATCAACTCGATCGGTCGGCAGTGGATCTGGAAGATGACTCTGGCTCTTACCAAGGAAGTCCTGGGCTTGATCCGTCGTAAGATGGCATCGATTCCGATTCCTGGCGGTGGTGATCTCCAGCTCGACGGTGGAGATTTGGTTGGTGATGCACGTGGCGAGATGGAGGCCCTGCGCGGAGAGCTCAGGGATCTGCTCGCTGAGATGTCATACGACCGACTGGCTGAGAAAGAAGCAGCGCAGGCAGAGAGCCTGATGCGAGTCCTCAGCGGCGTTCCTTTGAAGATTTACACGGGGTGATGATGAGCGCCTGGAAGATGCTAGAAGCCCTGCTTCGCGAGAACAAGCAGTACCGAGGCGACACGGGTGTCACCTTCAAAGACCTCGATGCGCTCATGCAGGGCAGCGAGCACCGGCAAGGTCTCACTGGTAAGCCAGCTGATCCGAAGGGTGAAGTGGTGGATTGCAAGTACCAGTTCGATCCGCTCATCTGGGGCAAGTGGTACCCGTCGATTGCACCAGCTCTCACGATGGCGTCAACTGACAACGACACCACGAACCAGCACGCTGGCAAGTCTCAGGGTGGCATGACCTTCAAAACCAACTGGGGACAGAAGGTCGTTAACGTCCCCGGTAAGGCCCGTGGTGACTTCGAGAGACTTCCAAGCTCCATGGACCGGTATGATCTCATCATGCAAGGTGAAGTTGGAGACAAGCCCCACGTGAACAAGCGCACAGGCCAGACGACCATAAAGAAGGTCGGTATGCTTTACCGCATCGCTTATGCTCCGTCGATCGGATCGTCTGAAGAGCGTAGAGCCCGTCTCCAGGCGATGCTTGCTGGTCAAGACCCTGGTCCACTGACCCGTCGTCCGCAGCCACATCGTCCTGAGCCAACACGTCAGGAGCTCGATAAGTGGGGCTCGGATCGTGCTAGAGCACTCGCTATCCAAGGCAAGCGCAAGGCTGCTGCGGACTCTGATGATCTGCGTATGCAGCGCGGCGAGCCGCCTCTTCCAGATGATGAGGAGTGACGGATGGCCCGTAAGTTCATTACTCGTAGGGAGTTAGACCTGATTGACAGTTGGAACCGTGAGCTCATCCAGGGCACGGTCCAGCAGGAAATCATCTACTACGCCATCTCTTACGAAGATAGCAAAGTTCACGACGTGTACGATGAGGCAGTCCAGAAGGAATACCTCAGACCTGTCCGCATCAACGGGCGAATTGAATTCAACCAGACCGCGACTAAGACGGGCGGCGGCACACTTGACGCTTCCTACTCAATTACAGTGCAGTTGCACGCTGATGAATGTCGCCAACGGAACCTGCTACCTCGCGAAGGTGACTTCATCGAGTACGGGCAGGTGATCTTTGAGATCACGACGGTCGGACACGCGCAGCCAGTCTTTGGGCAGATCAACGATAAGCTCAAGTATGAGCTCACCTGCGTCCCCAGCAGGGAGGGCCAGTTCAAGGCTGACAACATCGCCGCCGAAGGTGTGGACAACACCCATCCGGTATCGACGCCACGCACCAGGACACTAGGGGATGACCTGTGAGGCCCAAAATGATCGGAAAGTTGTTCGCCATCCTTGCATCCGCGATCTTAATCGCATGCAGCTCCTGCTCTCATTCTCCAGTGCCAGACGCGCCAAAGACCCTCAGCCCTCCAGCTGTCGGTAGGCTTGTCATCCTCGATGAGGATGGCGACAAGGAAGGGTACTGCACTGTGTGGAAGGCCTCTGCGACTCTCGCAGTCACAGCAGGACATTGCTGCGCAAAGGACAAGCATTACCGCATCGAGGGACCAAACGCGATTCCCGGTGAACGCATTGTCACTCTCGTCGACAACGACGACCAGGACTTCTGTGTCTTTCACGCTAAGATGAAGGGCGAACCGCTCAAGATCGCAGCGCGCGATCCAGCTATCGGCTCAAGAGTGTGGGTCGCTGGTTACCCGAAGGGTTACTACATGATCAGCGAAGGTTACTGGTCTGGTCGCGATATTGACACTCGCAACCGCGCGATGTATTCTATTGACGCTATCGGTGGATACAGCGGATCTCCAGTCATGACCGCTGATGGAAAGGTCTGCTCTATCCTTACTGAGGGATATCAGGGGGCCAGCGTGACGTTTGGTACTCCGATTGAGCAGATCAGGATTGCCATCAAGAAGGCACGCGCTACGCCAGTTCCAGATGAAGAAGAAGTCGGCGAGCTTGTGAAGCCCGACGAGGACTGAGATTGCCACCACGCGAGAGACCACCGACTGCACGCACGATCCGCATCGAGGACATCGATCGCGGCGTGAAGCAATGGTTTGAGAACGTGCTAGATGCGCACGTTCTCACGCCGCAGAAGGAGCTGCGTAAGGTCACTGTGAAGTTCTCCTCTGGAGAGCGCTGGGTAGCCTCCGCAGACAAGCAAGGAACCAGAGATCGTGACGGTCGTTTGATCCTGCCCATCATCCACATCACAAGGACTGGGATCGACCTTACGAATCAACGGACAGCTCTTGGATCGAACGTTCCGAGAGTCCAGATTGCTAAGCTTGTGTCTGAGAAGACTGCGGACCTTTCAAACCTGGACTCCTCAAGGCCGATTTCTAATCGGCGCCTGAGGGATTCTGCCGTCTACGATGTCTGGACCATCCCATATCCGTCCGACAGCAGCATGACCTACAAGGTCCAGATTCAGGCTCAGTACCAGACGCACATCAACGAAATCATCGAGAAGATGCTCCATCGTCTGGAGTTCTTCACGGTTCCAACTTTTGTGATTCCGCTCACGACGGAACACCGAGACGTTGGAATTCCTACCGGCGAAGGCTCGACGGAGCTAGAACCGCCAATCGACTCAGATTATTCTCTCAGGAAGCCGCTGGACGACTATTACGTTGTCGGTTATATCGACGGCGACATCTCGGACTCGGGAAACCTCGAAGAATTCACCGATCAAGAGCGTATCCTACAGCTTCAATTCGGTTTCTGGGTACCGACTGCACTGATGCTAGATCCGCGAGGCGAAAGACCAGCGGTCCAGCGGACCCGGACAGCCTTCGGGATCACCCTGGGAGACGAGGAAGTCCACTTTGTGGATGATCCCGCCGACGCAGACAAAATATTCGGTCGAGGTAAATGAGCGCACTACGGCCCCCGCTGAGTCGCGTATCTATTTACCGTCGGGGTTTTCTCCCCGCGGACCGCTTCGAGAGGATGAACCACTAAATGCCGCAGACCTTCCTATCCCCCGGTGTCGAGACTGTCGAAATCGACCAGTCGTTCCTGCAGCAGGGCGCGCCCCAGCCGGGCGCCATCTTGATCGGGCGGACCAAGAAGGGTCCCGCGTTCTACCCGACCACCGTTCGGAACTTCTCTGAGTTCCTTTCGGTCTTCGGCGACGTTGACCCAACGATGCAGCTGCCATATGCTGCTAAGAACTACCTGAAGAACTCTAACTCGCTGACGGTCGTCAGGGTCCTCGGTGATTCCGACGGAACCTCGGTCACCAACGGGTACACCCTCACCAGCATCGTCGGTATTGCCGACACGTCTGGAAACATCGGCGTGACTGGCTCGGTCCTTGCGACCCTGCATGTCAACGCTGCTCTCACCCAGGTCTTCCTGTCTGGCGTCGCGCTTGATTCCAACAGGTTCACGCTCAGGATTGGCTCGACGTTCGCCGCCACTGCCTCCTTCCTCACAAGCTCAGACGATTACGTCGGTAAGGTCCTTAACACCGATCCAACGAAGTTCTCGACCTACGGCCACTACCTCTACCAGACCTTCCCATACCAGAAGCAGGCTGCATCGGCCTCGTGGAATGCGGTCGGAATCATCTCGGCCTCCTTCAACGCTTTCACTCGCAACTACGAACCGGGACGCACTACCTGGATCAAGTCTCAACCTGTCGGCGGCGTCGAGTACGATCTCTTCTACTTCCACACGAACGGTCGCGGCCGCGCTTCGAACGATGAGATCAAGGTCTTCATCGAGAACGTTAAGGCTTCGCCAGCTCCGTCGAGCCAGCCATACGGTTCGTTCGACGTGGTTGTTCGCTCCTTCTACGATACGGACGCTCGTCCGGTCGAGCTCGAGCGCTTCGCGAACCTGACTCTGGATCCGAACTCGCCGAACTACTTCCTCCGTCGCATCGGCGACATGCATGAGCGTTTTGATACGACGACCAGGAAGTTCATCATCGTGTCTGGTCAGTGGCCGCTCCGCAGCCGCTACATCAGGGCTGAACTAAACCCTGACGCGAACTTCCCGCCGCAGGCTCTTCCATGGGGCTTCCGTGGTTACGCCAAGGTTGCATACTCGGGTTCGACCACTGGTAACGGTGCAGGATTTGGTATCGCCAACATCCCGTCCATGCCATACACGCCGAACCAGATCGACGCGAACGGCAACTTCAACGGGAATATCAACTGGGGTGTGAGCTTCGTCTCCGGCGGTATCGCTGACCGTATGAGGGCAGCTCCGAACAGCGCGTACCTGACCAACATGTCGGGAACCGATTCGGACTTCTCCCTGAAGTTCCTCACTGGCACCTACGTGAACGGCACGCTCCGGTACGGTTACAACACGGCTACGCCGACGTACCTGCTCCACACTCCGATCTTCGCATCGGCGGCCCTCTACGGCTTCGGTATGCCGTTCTGGGGTGGATTTGATGGGTTCGATCTTCGTACGGCTGACCCGCTGTACCTCAACAACAGCGACACTGATTCGAACATCGGTGTTGTCTCTCTGAAGAGGGCGATCGACTGCGTCGCAAACCCTGACCAGATCATCGGCGATATCCTCGCTGTTCCTGGCCAGCACAACATCTCGGTTACGGACTACGCCAGAAACCTGGTGAACGCCCGTAGGGATCTCTTCTACGTGATGGACCTCTCCGGGTCTACTCGCCAGGAAGCTATCGCGAACCTGAATGCTCGCGAGATCGACGACAACTACACGGCCGGTTACTACCCGGACCTCATGATCAGTGACCCTGTCACGAACAGGATGGTTCGCGTTCCTCCGAGCGTTGGTGTCCTTGGCGCCCTGGCGTACAACGATCGCGTTGGTCAGGCGTTCTTCGCTCCGGCCGGTTTGAACCGCGGTGGTCTCTCGCAGTTCGGTATCATCGACACTGTCGATCGTCTGAACCACGACGACCGTGATGCCCTCTACGAGGCTCGCATCAACCCGATCACCAAGTTCCCTGTAGAGGGAATCGTGATCTTCGGACAGAAGACGATGCAGCTCCGCCCGTCGGCGCTGGACCGTGTCAATGTCCGCCGGCTCCTGATCCTCGCCAAGAGGACTGTTGCTGAGTTCGCTCGCGGTCTGCTCTTCGAGCCGAACAACCCATCTACCTGGACGAGGTTCGTGAACAAGGTCAACCCGGTCCTCGAGCAGTACCGTAGGGACCAGGGTATCAATCGCTTCAAGGTCGTGATGGATAACACCACGAACACGAGCGATGTGATCGACCGCAACGAGATGCGCGGCAAGATCTTCCTCGAGCCGGTCCGCGCGGCAGAGTTTATCACGATTGACTTCGTGATCACCCCGTCGGGCGTCGAGTTCGGGAGCTAAAGAATGGCGCGCAAGACTCCAAAGCTCACCAAGGTGTTCGGTCTGCGAGAGGACAAGGTCGCCGTCCGCGCGCTTACCGACATCCTTGGCAAGGCGATCGGATCTGGGCAGCTCTCTAACATGGAGAAGCAGTGGGCCCAGAAGCTCCAGAAGGCGATCGAGAAGTCCGGACCTGAGCAGCTGGTTTACCCCAAGCTTTCTCTTCAGCCTGACTCTCAGCCTGATACGTCACTCAAGACGAAGGCCAAGGCTACTTCGGCAATGCCGAAGAGAGGTATCGAGGACGACCCGTTCGCCTCGCCCGCCGCAACGAGTGGAAAGCCAGACCCTGCGATGGCCTCTTCTCAAGATGCCTGGGACTCGTTCGCGAACATGGGTAAGGCTCCGCAGGATGATCCCGAGATGGATCTTGGACCTGCAGGTGGCATCTCTTCGGCACCAGCCGTTGATCCAACCGCCGACAAAGTGCCGAACATCAAGAAGCCAGGCATGCTCTCCCGGATCTTCAGCAAGAAGCCTGGCGCCGCCAAGCCGAATGCTAAGCCTGCAAAGCCTGGCAAGAAGGTCGCCCAATCTACCTGGGATGACTACGACAACGGTCGCGGCCGTGAACCGGAGGATCGCAAGTGAAGAGCAACAAGCTTCTCAAGGAGATGTTCATCTCCGAGCGAGTTCCTACCCATCCGAGGCACGCTGAGACTGAACTGAACATGGGGACTTCGGTCTCCAAGCAAGGTCGTCCCGGTCACCGCTGGTCTGCTTCGACTGGCAAGATGCAGTCGGACGTTGACTCTGCCCAGTCCCTCGTCAAAAAGGAACAGGGAGAGCCGACTACGGGTCTTCGAATTACTGGTGACGCTGGTACACTCGAAATCCTTGGGCAGGCTATCGAATTGCTCGCCAAGCACGGTGCTGATGACGACGCAGAGTGGGCTGATGAAGCTCTCAATGCGCTTCGCGGCGCAAAAGACGGAAACGTCACCCTTCCGCCTTTCAAGGCGACACCGGGCCTAGACAGCTTTAACGATGACTCGGGCGCTGGCCCAGAAGATGAGGACTACTGAGATGACGAGACGCAATACCTGGAAGAGGCTCCGCGAGGGGCTTGAGGGTCCGACCGTCACCGTCCAACTCCCGCGGGAATGGGCGGAGGAGCTGCTGTCCTCCCTCATGACGTCCCTCGAGATGGATGACGGTGAGGGTGACCCAGACGCCGACCTTGATATGGACATGGACGCAGATGCGGACATGGGCGGCGAAATGGGTCCAATGGAACCACCTGACATGGACTCGGATGACGAGTTCGGTGGCGGTGGCGGGTTCTCTGCTGGCGAAGATGACGAACCTGACTTCGCCGCCGGAGACGACGACGACGAGGAAGAAGAGTCTCCTCCACCGAAGGCCAAGAAGCCACCTGAGAAGTCCAAGGATAAGGGCAAGTCCAAGAAGGATGAGCCCAAGAAGGACGACTCGGACGATGACGACGAGAAGGACGAGGCGATTGACTTCGCTGGATCTGGACAGAACGTTCGTCCAAAGACCGCCCTGGGTGAGTCTTCGTTCGCAAAGCTGGCAGGCTATCTGGCCCGCCGCTCGCCGAAGACTGTCCGGAGGAAGTGAGCGAGGGGCTGAATGCAGCCCCAAATCAAAGCGCTCTTCGATCAGGCGATGGCCCGCATCGCCGCGCTCGAACTTGAGCTGCGCCGGGCGAAGTCTGACCTCAACAGGTCACTGGCTACGCTGTCCGGTTCCGTAGATTCTGCATGGCAGACTGGCGTTGCCTCGCTTTCAGGCACTGTTGACGCAGAGTTCGTCTCACTCTCCGGAACAGTCAACGCTAGATTCGTAAGCCTTTCAGGGTCAGTCGATTCTGCTTGGAAAGCTGGCGATGCGTCAGTTATCGTTTCGTTGTCAGCAGGTGCGACAGCTTCGCTAGCCTCGCTTTCTGGAACTGTCAATGCTAGATTCGTGAACCTGTCTGGTTCAGTTGATTCTGCATGGAAGGCTGGCGATGCCTCGCTGTCTGGCACGATCAATGCTAAGTTCGCCTCTGGTCTTAGACTTCTTAACATTCAAGACTTCTTTGCTAGCGGGATTTACACTCCAACACCAGGAACGATAGCTGTCAAACTGACAATCATTGGCGGCGGTCCAGCTGGTGGTCCAGGCACAACTGTCAATGGCGCCGCCGGTGGCGGTGGTTCATCTGCTGAGTGGGCTGTCATTTGGTACAATCCAATGACTACGATCGTTGGCCAAGCTGTTACTGTTGCTGGTCCTACTGCTGGTGGCGGTACTGCTGGCGGATCTGGAATCATGATCGATGGTGTCACATTCGCGTGTATCGGCGGTAACGTTGGATCTACTACAGCTGCAGTCCAAACTTACGCTGAAGCTGATGCACCTGCCTTGGGCACAAGCGGATCTGTGGCGTTTGATTTGTACCGCGGTTCTAATCCAAGTGCGAATGCGATGATCTCGGCTACAACAGCAGGGATTACAGCTTTTACAGCAGGACTCGGAGGCAGCACACCGTTCGGTCGCGGTGGCAGAGGTTCTGGCGGCGATGCTGTTGGTGGCAGCGCTGGCGGATTCGGTTCAGGCGGCGGAGGTGGCAGACGCGGTGGCGCTACCAACAGATTGGGTGGCAGCGGATCACAGGGAGCTGTATTCGTAGAGGAATACGGTCGCTAAGATCTGCCGTGCTTGTACGACAAACTGCGGAGGCCTGTAGGTATCCGAGAATGCTGCGGATCTTACCGCGGCCCTAGAGACCAGGAGAACCAAAGAGATGGCCGAGATCCTCGAGACCAACACGATGCTAGCGAATGCCTATGAGCCCAAGCGGAAGTTCCGCTGGACCATGGAGATCGATGGCATCGACGCGTTCACCCTGAAGACGGGTGCCCGCCCACAGATGACGTTCGAGGAGACCGTCATCGACTACATCAACACCAAGCGGTACGTGGCAGGTAAGATGGCCTACTCGCCGTTGAACATCACCCTCCAGGACCCGATTGCGCCGTCCGCGGCTCAGAAGGTCATGAACTGGGTCAGGCTTGCCTACGAGGTCATTACTGGCCGCGGCGGTTATGCCTCGATGTACAAGAAGGATTGGTCGCTCAAGATGCTGGACCCTCAGGGTGCTGTCATCGAGCAGTGGGACATCAAGGGTGCCTGGATCCAGGATACGAACATGGGAGAGCTTGACTACGCAAGCTCTGACAACGCTGAAGTGACGCTTGTCGTCCGCTTCGACGCTGCAATCCACCAGTTCTGATCGGATAGGTCTCTCAAGAGAGAGGGCTCCGGACTTAGGTTCGGGGCCTTTTTTGCGTGTGGTATGATGGTCACATGAAGCAGATGGTGTTGGCCCTAGCCCTCGTCGGGTGCGGATATTCCGCGAAAGAGAACGAGATGGTCGGGCAGGTGAAGAAGGTCGTGGAGCAGACTCCGCTGATCTGCGGAGACTACACGGAAGCGGATGTCAGTCTCGGCGTTCTCAGGGATGGCAATGGTTCGATGTCGAAGGAAGACGTGATCCTGCGGGTCAACGGTTCCGAAGACAAGAAGCTCCTCAAGGATGCCGCTGAATCCGGCCGTCCAGTGAAGATCACGTACGACATCAAGAGGTTTGTGTGGTGTGGCCCCGACCATATCCTCACCTCGGTCTCGTACCTCCCTCAGACGAAACGGGTGGACTCTCACACTCTTGAAACAAAGGACTTCCCCGAAGTCTATTGAGGCGGTCTGCAGCCGGCCAATGTGGTATATTGTCAATAATGGAATGACCAAAACGGTATGAGACCGCAGCCTGACGGAAACGTCAAGCCTTTGAGACACATTATCATCGTCCGAGAGGACCTCCCACTGGGCATCGCGGCAGCGAATATTGCTCATGCAGCTGGAGAGTCCTGCGAGGGTCCCCTTCCGACCGGAACCTATGCCATCGTGCTTGGGGTCCGGAATGAGGATCACCTTCTAGAGAAGGCACAGCTTCTCTGGGACGGGCAAGTGCCACACAAGATCATCAATGAACCTGACGAGCCGTATGACGGCGAGGCCATGGCGATCGGAATTTGGCCCACACGTGACGTCGAAGACCTACGTCGGTTTACATCCGACCTTCCTCTCTTCGGTAAGCGGAGGAAGACCTGACAAGTTAACGGGGGAGCAGCTCGGCGAAGGAGCGCTGCGGGTTCGAAACCTGCAGAGGTCGGTGGTTCAATTCCATCCTTCCCCACCATTTTTGGAGACGCAAGGTTAGACTTGCCACCGTGTGAAAGCCACGGGTCTCCGCCATTTTTGCCTGCGTAGCTCAAGGTCAGAGCGCCCGGTATTTAACCGGTGGACGGCCGTTCAACTCGGTCCGCAGGCTTAGGAAGGGTAGCTCAGCAACAGAGCACCGGTACATTATATGGCCGGGGGTCGGAGGTGTAAGTCCTCCCCCTTCCACGATCGGTATCATTCCTGTTGGGCCCAACTAGGATGGTGCTGTCAGCTTCACGTCCGGGCGGTTCGATTCCGCGAAAGGGTTCGATTCCCCTACTCCTCTGACCGGGACCTGGATAAGGACATGGAATCCCGGCGCCGGGACTGGTACGCGTGATGTCTGGAGACGTAGCTCAGTGGTCAGAGCAACCGGACTATTCAACCGGTGGTCGCGGGTTCGAACCCCGTCGTCTCCTCGATGGAAAACAGGAACGATCCTGATGGGAAAATCACGAGGCCGTTCGCGGTCTTCGTGGAACCTGCACCTGATCTTGACGGAGAGTGGCTCGCCCACATCGTCGGAGACGGGTTGGATTATGTCACTCAGGGGAATGGTCCACTAGACGCTCTCTGGATGGCACACGACTGCCTGTTGGCAGCTCTAAATCTGTGTGACCGATTCGGCGCACATCACGACTACAGCATCCCAACTGATTTTCCAGAGATCGGATACGAGGGCGAGCCGGAGCATCGGCCCGCCTGGAAGTGTTCTAAATGTGACGCCATGTGCGTCCGCAAGGAGACTGATGCAAACCCGTGAAGAAAAGATCGCCAGACTCATGAAGTACGGTGGCGAAGGGTATACGCACATCTTCAAGCTCGATGAGGAGTTTCCAGAGGTCGGTCTCTTTGGACCCGACTGTATCGGTGCAGACACTGGGGCCGGTTGGGAAAATCTCGTCCGCCCAGTCCTCGCTGTGATGTCAAAGCACGGCTACAAGATGGGTCAGCTCAAGGCCAAGTTCTGCATCCTCCGGGTCTACTGCTATGCGCCGGCGGGTGTCACTGACATCGCTCGGGCCGAAGTCAGCGCAGTCATTGCAGCCGCAGAGGATATCTCGTCTAGAACTTGTGAGTATTGCGGCACTCCCTCTAATGAGAATCCGGGCCTTGATATGTCCGGTGTTAGACTGTGTGCAGCGTGTAGGAGCAAGCGATGAGCATCCGCAAGCAAGTTCTCAACACTCTCAGTTCGCGCTCTTTGTCGACAGCCTCTGAAGTTCTTTACACTGTCAACATGGAGCGACGGGCAAACGGCGATCGGCCTACGAGCCTTGGAACTGTCAGCTCTATCCTCAACAAAGAAAAGAAGACTGGCAGGGTTCTTGCTATGCAGGGATTTGGCATCCGCGGCGGCATGGGTTATGTTCGAGGTCGGGTCATCTGAGTGAATCTCAGCGGGCCTTACAGGACGGCCCCATCCTCCCCCATCCTGGAGGATGACCTTTGGCTCAGACTAGACGATGCCCTTGAAGTCGCTCTAGAAGAGCCATGGCTGGCCTGGCAGTTAGCCTGGTGGATTCTAGATGATTGCGGGGTTAACTTTCCAGATGTCCGCAGGGCTGTTGAAGCAATGCTTTGGGAACTCTTTGGACCCCTGCCCCCAGATTACGACCTCCCCTAGTTAATCCGTCGCCACCGTCGTGGCACGGAGGAATTTATGATCAACACCGCTGTTTTGAAGTCTGGCAAGTTCTGGGTTGCGATTCTCGCCGCAGTTGCGGGCGTGCTGATTTCTCAGCATGTTGTTCTCGAGGGTTCGACCATCTCGGATGTCATCGGATGGGCACTCACCCTGCTCGGTGCCGGTGGCGCTGGTCACCAGGTTGCAGCTCCCGCAGAGCTTCCGCCTGCCTGAACTGAGTCAGACATAGGACGAGACGAAGGCCCCTAATCGGGGCCTTTTCTTTTTGTAGCGAGGCATCTACCTACTGCATCGGCCGCGATCACCGCGCCAGAAAGCAAGGAAGATGCCAGTAACCACCAAAGACCTCATCGAGGCCGCTAAGCTCAATGCCCGCGCGGAGCTCTCTCAAGAAGAGCAGCACCCCGCGGATGACGCGTATGTTCCGCCGGTTAGCTCTGTGAAGCTTCCGAGCCGTGGACTCACGTATCCGCCAGAGTCTCCGCTGTACCGCCTTGAGAGCGTAGACATCAAGCCAGTGACTGCGAAGGAAGAGAACATCCTCTCTTCGCCTGTCCTGATCAAGAAAGGGATCGTTCTAACGACCCTGATGAGGGCGTGCATCACCAACAGGACGATCGATCCGGACCAGATGCTGGTCGGTGACCGGAATGCGATCCTCACGGCTATCCGTGTGTCTGCCTATGGGCCGACCTACAAGGCTCGTGTGACTTGCCCTGATTGCGGTGAAGGAGCGGACCACGACTTCGACCTCAGCAAGCTCACTCTCAAGACGCTTGACGAAGAGCCGTCTGGCGGACCTGGCACGAACCAGTTCGACTTCAAGCTCCCAGTATCAGGTCGCACTGCCACGTTCAAGATGATGGACGCGCAGACTGTGGCGAATCTCGAAAGGGACGTCGAGGCCGTACGCAAGAAGACTGGCCAAGAGCAGTCTGTGACGCTGCGTTTGCAGGCCCAGGTGATCGCACTCTCTGGAGTCAGCGATCCAAAGAAGTTGGCAGGCGCCCTTGGTGACCTGGCAGCTCGTGATGCGCGCGCGCTCCGTGCTCACATGGATGATATCTCTCCAGGTGTTGACATGACTCAGGAGTATCCATGCAACTCCTGTGGGAAGACCTCGGAGGTCGACATCCCGATTGGGACTGAGTTTTTTTGGCCTTCCGAGGGCTGATGACCCTACCCTCGGTCGCTTCTGCGCCACCCAGCAAATGGGACTCCTTTCGGAGCTCCGCTCGGTGGCACCAGAAGTCGGGGGACTGGCAGAAGCCAGAAGGATGCCAAGCGAAGTCCGACGCTGGTGGCTGAGTGAGATGTACAAGGAAGCCGATCGTAGGAACGGCAGCCCAGACGTCTCAGGAGATGGAAGGAAAGTAGTGAGGGACGTCCCTAGGAGGACTTAGACATGGCTGGCTACAGGGAATCATTCAGTGCGAACGTGGACTACGCTGCAGGGCGTGGCGGACGCGACATCGCAGGAAGCCTGCAGCGTGGTATGTCTTCCCTCACTGGCGGTGGAGGTGCCCTTGGCACTTTCCTCAAGCAGGCTCAAGCCTCCCGCCGTGGAATTCAAGACCTCAACAACGAGGTTAAGCGACTCGATGCTGAGTTCGCTTTTGCTAACTCTGTAGCGCAGTTCAGGAGCCTGAACAAGCAGATCTCAGCCGCTGAGGAGAACCTCAAGCGGATGAAGAAGGCGCAGAAGCAGCTTGCGCTTGATGGTTTGGTGCGAGTTGCTGACAAGGCAACTAAGAGCCTCATCTCCATGAACGCATCCATCCTCGGGATGGGCTTCAACTTCTTGATCAGCTCGATCAAGCGCGTTTACGAGCTCCAAGAGCGTTGGACGAAGGCGATCGGCGGATTCAATCTGCGTCTTGGTGGCATGACCGCTGGATTGAAGGGTGCCCAGAAGGCAGCCACTGCGTGGTCCTCTACGATTCGTGGACTCACCGATGGTGACATCAACGAAGGTATCCAGATGTTTGCCGACTTCACTGACGCCATCGGGCGTGTGGTGGAGAAGGGTGATGACTTCCAGAGGTTCGGTCTGCTACTTGCCCGCGGTTTCAACCTTGGTGGACAGGGCGCTGGTCAGCTAACCAAGGTCTTCGAGAACATCGGAAACAACGGTGCCTCGGCTGCTGAGACCATGAAGGACATGGCTAAGAGCGCTAACGCAGCACACGTCCCAGTCAACCTTCTAGCGAAGGACATGGTCGACAGCAGCGTTTACATGGCACGCTTCGGCAAGGAAGGTCAGAAGACCTTCGTCCAAGGTGCCGCGTGGGCTCGTAAGTTCACCATCTCGATGGAGCAGTTGAGAAACTCTGTCGAGGGTCTCGACATGTTTGACGAGGCTGCAAAGACCGCCTCGAAGCTGAACGCGACGTTCGGCACCATGATCAACTCGATGGACCTCATGATGGAGGATGATCCAGCTAAGCGGCTTGAGATGATCCGCCAGCAGTTCCTCGCTCAGGGTACGACCTTCGAGAAGATGACAGTCAAGCAGCGCCGGTACCTCAGCGAGACTCTGAAGCTCACTGAAGACCAGGTTGGCGCACTCCTCAAGGCAGAGAATGCTGGCCAGTCTTACGCCGACTTCCAGGAAAAGGCTGCCAAGAAAGAAAAGAACGAGCTCTCTGCGAAGCAGATGATGGAGAAGCAGCTCCGGGCCACGGCGCAGACCATGTACGCCTTCGGCGCTGCCTTCGACAGGATCACTGTAGCTATCGCCAACGCGATCAAGCCATTGCTCGTCGTGCTTGGTCTTGCCAGCGATGGTGACAAGAAGTTCGGCAGCTTCGGTCAAGTCATGGAGTCTATCACCGTGACAGTCGAGGAGTTCTTCAACTCCTTGGCCCGCAACGAAAAGTGGAACGTCTTCATGGTTGAGCTGGCCGGCGATATGCGCAAGGCTGGCGCTGCACTCCGTGATTTCGTCATGGATGGTCGCGCGGCAGACCTCATCGGTGACATCGCTGGCGGCATGAAGACGTTCTACGTTTTCGTCCGTGACCTCGCCATCAAGGTCGCGCCAGCTCTTCGGCCGCTCCTTAACATCTTCCTGACCCTTTCCCAACACCTCGATAAGATCGCCATCGCTTGGGGCGCTCTAAAGGGCATTGGAATGGTCGGTAGCCTCGTCAATGGACCAGGTGGTGGTGGATCAGGTGGTGGGATCGCCGGCATGCTCGGAGGACGTGGTGTGCTCACCAAGGGCAGCATCGGTGGAAAGATCGGCGGAGCTGCTAGCGGCATGGTCGCTGGCGGTGCTGCTGGCGCAATGATGGGTGGTGTAGGAGCTGGAGTCGGAGGGCTCGTTGGAGGTCTACTCGGACCAATCGGCGGTATCATCGGCGCAGCTGCTGGCAAACTCATTGAGATGGGCATCGACGTCTTCTTTCCGAAGAAGAAGTCTGAGATCGAGATTGCACGTGAGCAACTCGTCTCCGAGCAGGAACGGCTTGCAGCTTCGACCAAGAAATTGGAGGAGCGGCAGAAGTTGCTGCTCACCTCACAAGTCGTTGCCGACGTTCGTCGCAAGGCAGCCGATGCTGATCTGCAACGTCTCAGAAGCAAGAAGGTCGGCCTCGAACAGGTAGACCTCGGACTGTTGCGTGAGCGTGCCTCGCAGCTCGTCACGTTCAGAAGCAAGAACAAGGATGTTGTTGCTGGAATGGAGTCCCTGAAGAATGGACTCAAGCCTACCAACGCTCAGATCAATGCTCTCGTTCTGGCGTCTCAGCAATACAACACCAGACTGAGCGAACTCCGCGTAACTGCTCAGCAACTGGCTGACATCCAGCGTTCAGACGTCGAATTCCGTCGCCTAGAGATCGATGTTCAGAAGACTGAGCTCGAGATGAAGAGGGCGGCTTTGGATGCGACAGCGAGAAAAGAAGTTCTCGACAAAGCAGACAAGACGACAGAAGAGTTCGGTGGTGGCAAAGCCATTATGATCTTCGAGAACGTCTGGGATCCAGTCGCGAAGAAGTGGCAAAAGGAGTCTATCAGTCGCCTTGATCTCGAGAAGCAGATCACTAACGCTGAACTCAAGAAGATCAACCTCGAGAAGAAGCTTGAGCAAGACAAGTTCTCACTCGCTGAAAAGCAGTTTTACGTCTTCGCGCGTATGCAGATGCTTCAAGGTGACGAGTTCCTACAGTTCATGGAAGCAGAGAAGTCGAGCGGCAAGAGCCGTGGTGTGCTCGAGCAAGACTTCCTTCGCAAGAAGTTCATGGGCGACGGCACGTTCGATGAGGCTACACGCTCTGGCATCCTTGGACTGAGCAAGTTCGCGAAGGGCGGCGTTGTTACGCGCCCGACGATTGGTCTAGTTGGCGAAGCTGGCCCAGAGATGATCCTTCCGCTCAACAGAACAAATTACGCGCAGCAGGCTGGCAACATCATGGGTGGAACGAACGTCGTGACACAGATTGCAGACGTACACCTCGACGGGCAGAAGGTCGGTCGCGCTATCGTTAGGACCGCTATCACAGGAAGGAACTAAGAGATGGCTGATCCTAAGGAACCGACTCCTAGCGCTCCTCCGCGCGAGCCCACAGATGTACCCATCTTCCCGGATGATCCGCCGAGAGAGCCATTCGACGTTCCCATTTTTCCAGATGGGCCGCCAGTTGAACCTTTCGATGTTCCGATAAACCCAGACGGACCTCCTTTCGAGACGTTCGACGTAGCTACATCACCAGATCGAGCGCCTCTGGCTCCATTTGATGTGCCTGTCGCACCAGATGCGCCTCCAGCAGATCCGTTTGATGTTCCGCTGAACCCTGATCTGCCTCCTCGGGCGCCTTTTGACGTTCCGACAGATCCGGATTTGGGTCCTGCTGTACCATTCGACGTTCCAACCACGCCAGACGGTCCACCATTGGTCCCGTTCGACGTCGCTGTAGCGCCAGATGGGCCCCCACTTGTCCCATTTCAGGTTCAAGTCACTCCTGACTCTCCTCCAGCAGTACCTTTCGACGTCCCGACGACTCCAGATCAGCAGATCGGCATCGACAACGTCTGGATTGGACCTACACCTGCTCTTGGTGACGCAGAGAACGTTCAGATTAGCAAGGATGCGTTCAATCCAGCTGCAGTTCCTTCGAATCAGAACCCTGGAGTACCAGCGCTACCATATCCGCTGCCATCTCTTCCAACTATCGAGGGAATCATCGAGGTCGTAAAGGATTACGATCACCAACTTGCCACGTTTTTGTCAGACATCATGGATGTCGACATCACATACGTGTCTCGAGCAGGCGGTGGGGCACTTGATCCCAACATTCTAGCTGGTTGGTTCAAGGATTGGATTTCTACAGTCGGTGCAACTGGTCTAGAGAAGTTCGTTGCTGAGCAAGCTGTCCTTTACGCGATGAATCCCGTCGTTGCGAGGGTTTTCAACCCAGCGTACTTCATCCTGATGAGTATTCCAGGATCGATGGGTCACATTCCAACCACTGTCGACGTGGCAGGTGGTCTAACACTCGAAAGAGTGGCTCAGGGACGTGACGCGTTCCTTCAAGCTCAGGTTGCTACAGGATTCGGACGTCCTGCAGGCGACGGATCGAGTGATGTACTCGACGTGTACGGTCCACAGAACAAGTATTCTGATGGACAGGCGTATTCTGTCGACACATTGGTCGATGCTGCACTAGGAGACTCGTACAGCCCATTCGTCAAGACTGGTGCTCCAGGTCCGAACGGCTCTGTAACGCGTTTCGATGCTAACGCATTCTTCGAGAACAGAGATTCCGCTGGAGCAATGCTCTCTAGGGCGACCGCAAGGCTAAGAGCTGCTAGCTCTGTCGAAAACGTCTCGAATAGCAAGCTGGCTGCTTCTGTAGCTATCGACGGCATCATTCGGACCTCCATTCCCAACGAAGAGTTGAACGGTTCGGTCATTTCAACGACGCAAGACCCATCTGAGGTCATTGACGACGATGATGCTCGTGTCCCGCTCTCTTTTACCGACCTCAGGCAGGTTCCTGGACAGAAATTCAGGTCTGTCTACTTCCGTCCAGAGAACCTCTCCTTCAACGAGAGTATCTCACCTGAATTCAGTGAAGCGAACGCCTTCGGTCGAGTAGATTCGACTGTTGGGTACCAGAAGACGTCAAGAAACATCAACTTGTCGTTCGAAGTACACGCTTTCGCACCTGAAGACATCAAGACCATGTACAACAAGCTGAACTGGCTCAAGTCCATGTGCTATCCGTCTTATGGTGCTGATTCTATCATGGAATCGGGTCCAGTTGTTCGGATGCGTATCGGTGATGTCATTAGCACTGACCTTGGCGGTGTTCCTGGCGTTATCAAGAGCCTAAGCATCGATTTCTCCGAGTCGATGTGGGAACTGAAGCGCGGCATGAAGGTCCCGATGTCGTTCAAGGTAACACTTGACTTCTTGGTCCTGCATGATGGCCCTGTCGGCATGGTGAACGGCGTCTTCGGTGTCTACCAACTGCCTCCAGGCGGTCAAGCACCAGACAAAGACACCAGCAAAGCTGGCAATCCGTCTGACTCTAAGGAAGGAACCGCAACTAGCGTCACACTCCTTCCAGGTCGTTTCGCACGTTTCGGAGAGCCTAGGAGCTGATCGATGGGCAGAAGCAGGTACGCCGGTAGTCCGATCGTTGATTCAAACCACTACGAAACGTGGAGTGATCCGACGTCGAACAACGTCTTGGGTCCAGAGATCCTCGACGGCGTTGACACAGTTGACCACGTTCTGGGAGCAGGCGACCGGCTCGACCTCCTTGCTTATCGCTACTATGGTGATGAGGAGTACTGGTGGGTCATCGCGCTGTCCAACAGAATCCTTGATCCGTTCTCACTTGTAGTCGGAACGAAGCTTAGGATTCCTGTTGATGCTAAGACTATCCTTGATAAGGTTCGTCGCTGATGCCGTTTCGTACGGGGCCAGATATCAACCCGTTCTCCGCCGGTGCACGTTCAGGCATCAGGTTGCTTGAATCCGCGACGCCTGCTCAACTCGCATCTGCTGTACCGCGGATCGTGATTACGAAGATCGACTTCAAGACTGGCAGACCTGTCGAAGGTGTCCGTCCACTCATGTTCGACATGGTGCAAACACCGCAGTTTGGATCAGACTCTCCACGCGAATTCGGTGTCGACGGCGACAGGTTTCTCGAGCGTTCGACTGTCTCTCTCATGTCACTCGATGTGAAGAGTGAGTTGCAGTACGGTGTAGATGCACTGCGGCAAGTGAACATCCGTTTCACTGTCCATCGCCCAGACGTTGTCTTTAGCCGCGAATCAAAGATTCCATGGCGCGAAATCCTAGAGGAAGGAAAGTCATTCTCTTTGGAATACGGCTGGTCTGCAGACCCCGGTGCGTGTCCCAATGACCTCTTCAATGGGTACGGCCACGTAACGGACCAGGGGATCGTCGTCAAGGCCACTCAGACAGTTCTGCTGATTGTCTCGAAGTGGACAGCGGCCCTTAAGTCGAACGGCGAAGTTGACGTCAACGTCACTGCATACGAGAATGGTGATATCGCACTCCGTGAAACGAGGTTCGCTGATACAGCTGGAGCGGTTCTGCGCGTTCCTGGTCCGCCAGCTGCAGATGGCACTGGGCCGAAGATCTCTGACAATGACGCTGCTAGAGCTCTCTTCAACCGCCTCAAGAACGTTGCCCCAAGCGTTCACATTGGTCGCGGCAAGTACTACAAGCTCATCAACGTACTGAACGAGATTGCTGCTCCAATGCTAGAGGAAGCTGTCAGGAAATTCGGGTACAGAGGTAATCCTCCGATCCGCATGACCTTGGCAAACTTCAACATCAAAGCTGGCTCGCAATCGAAAGAGTGGGGTGGGAAGCCGATGGCTTCGACTTCCATTGGAGAGTTCTTGATTCCTGTCGATAGACTAATCGAAGAGTTCTCAAAGCACTTGGCGAGCGGTCGAGCCATGCTTCTGCGCAACTTCTTGAACTACCTCTTTGAGTTCATCAATGACAACGAAGCCTGGGCTAGGGTCACTGGCGACGTTTCTCGTCCACACATCGGTGTGAACTACGATACTATCAAGACTGAGTCTGGCATGACCTTCTCAATGATGGTGCTTGACATCAACGCAGTTGGCGATAACGTAAAGCGTTTGAACAGGCTCCCTCTCGATCGGCAGACGAAAGCTGAGGTGATGAGAGCGTTGTCTGACGCTGACGTCCCTGTGATTGAGTTCGCTCGGGCTGGCAGCGTGATTCTCGATGCAAATTTCGAGATGCAACCTGACCCGTTGCTGCAATCGATCCAGATTGAAACAGCAGAACAACAGCGCAAAGATCGCGTTCAGAAGACACAGATGCCAGACACAGAGTCGCGCGTTGGCCAAGCGAGACCCAAGGACATCGTCCCTATCTCGGTTCTCGAGGGTGATGTGACCATGCTTGGCAACTTCGTGTTCGGACCTTTCGACCGTGTCTGGGTAGAGTTCTTTGGATCTTCGCAGATTAGCGGTATCTTCAACATCCTCGAGAAGACAGACAGAATTGAACCAGGAACGTTCGTCTCTCAGTTCCATCTCAGAAGCGAAAGCATCGATCCGATGAACACACGGCGTCGCATCTCTGAAATGGAAGACAAGCGAGATGCCAACGCTCGCATGAAGGGCGACAAGCCGAGGTGATATGATCAGGCCATGGGACTATGGCTTGAACATCGCACGAACGGCGTTCTAGACTACCGCGAGAAGTTCGTTAGCGGAATCGTCTGGCACGGAATTCGCAATGAGTGTGATGGCACAATCGAGAGTGCCAGGAAGCTCGCTAGACAAAGCAACGATCAACCCCTCGAAAAGAGGGAGTGGGTCCTCCGGATCGGATTCGGAGAGTGAAGCTCGGATTCTCATACGCTGGTGCGGACGTCTACCACAGCGTCCGTGAGGACTTTGGCGACCTGCTCAGGGGCGCTCTCAACAGTGAGAGGGTCATCAGCGCAATGGGTCCGTTCTATTCGGAGGATCCAGCGCGAGATGTTCTGGCTCCATTCCAACGCTCTGCTCGTGAGACACGCTGGAGCATCCAATCAGAGAAGGATCTTGCACCAGATGAGATTCTCGAAAAAGTCCGACAGGTTCGGACTGTTGCTGGTGTACAAGGCGTCCAGGGAATCACAGATCCAAATGAACCGCTCGATTGGACCCGCGCAGGTTTGGTTCTCGAGATTGCTCGCCGTCGCGGAGTGAAGTTCGTCGGTCGTGGCACTGCTCACTTTGATTGGAAAATGCGCGGTACTGTAACGGGCCGGTTCGGTTGCGAGACCCACAGAGAACCTGGATGGTCTGTCAATCCTCTTAGCATGGGTGAGGAAGACCGGAGACGACTTGTCCCGTCAGACGCTACCAGAATGATCGCTGTGTTTGACTTCAAGGCGATGGACGTCTGCTCAATGGGCGTGATTATACCAGAGTTTGCCAAAGTACTTGGCGACCATCCAGATCCATACACACGAATCAAGGAGGCAGCTCATTTGTCGGCCGCTCGTGATGTCGTGAAGTTGAACTTCTTGACTTGGGCGTACGGTGGCAAGATCGATCCCTCTCTACAGATCGTCTTCGAACATGACCTCTGGCAAGTCGGAAATTATGTTGCCGGGCTCCAGCACGGAGAGTTCCCGCGCAAGGTACAAGCCACAAGTGCCATCGCTTTCAGAGCGGCTCTTTCAAGAGCTCTTCCGCTCCTAACTGACATCCACTTCATCCCAATGCTAACCGTCCATGACGAGTTGGCCCTGGATGTGTCTGAGGTGGGCCTTGACCGGCTTGGTGAGGTGTCCAAGGCCTTGGAGGAAGGTGCATCCCAGAGGCTCGGCCGGCCCTACCGGGTTGGCATCAAAACAGGCTACACTTACGAAGAAGCTAAGCACGGGTGAAGGCTCCTGTCTGCGTACGCTGTGGCTCAAAGATGAAGATCTTGTTCCGCATCGAATGGTTCTGTCCGAACGACTGTGATAAGATTCCTCCAGGTCCGCCTTGTCCCAAATGTGGATCGACCGTGACGGAGTTGCAAGTCATCGTAAAGATGGATTGCAGGGAGCAATCAATGCACTGTTGGCCGTGCGGAGCTGTCTGGGACGAGCAGGAAATCTCCTGGAGTGACGAAGCATGATCGATTTTGACAAGGATGACGCGTGGATGCTGGCGTTCCTTTGTTTAGTTTTGGTAGGGTTCCTGATCAAGGCGGTGATTTGATGGCACTGAGCGACGAAGAATACTGGAAGCAAGGGACAGACAGGCTGGAGGAATACGCTGGAATGGTCGACTCGATCATCGCCAGCTTCCCAGAACCTCGTCGGAGCCAGGTCAAGAACATGATGGACGGGCCGATCGGTGGTCAGTTCATGATCGCTCCGGCCTCTACTCGTCGATCATTCCACAATGCATTCCCGTGCGGTCTTGTAGCCCACTCTCTCAGCGTTGTGAAGTTCGCAGTGAAGCTCGCAGAGACTCTGGCTCCAGGCCGCTGGCCAACCTGGAAGGTCATGTTTGTTGCACTCTTCCATGACCTCGGAAAAGCTGGATCTCCTGGCAAGCCGTATTACGTGAAGTCGACGGATGACTGGAAGTTGCGGCGTGATGAGTTCTACGAGGTCTCCAAGGAGGAGTTCATGCCGAACTCTGAGAAGTCACTCTATGTGATGCAGCAACACGGCATCACTCTGGGTTGGGAGGAGACTGTCGCAATCCGCCTGAACGACGGATCTGGGGCTCAAGGCAATGAAGGCTATGCCTTCCACGAGCCAGATTTGGCTCTGATTGTCCATTGGGCAGACCACTGGGCTTCAAAGCAAGAGAAGGCCGCCGGCAAGAAGTGATCTCATAGCTGCCCCCTGCGGCGGCCCCCTGGAACATCCCGCTAGTTAGCGGATGGATCGCTGCGACCAGGGGCGTAAGTAATGAGAATCACTAGAGGACAGCTGACCGAAATGGTCGCTGCGGAGGTGCGAACCCGCCTCCGTGAGCTTGTCGAGTACGCAGATAGCGACAAGGAAGGGGGTGAGGGTAAGAAGAAGTCGCGCAAGCCGCAAACTGCGGATGCGGCTGATACACCCTCACCGAAGTCTAAGAGCGGTGGCGCGAAGGCCCACAACAATTCTATCTCGCCTACAGGTTCGAGTCCGGACTTGGACCAAGACGAGGATCCCGATGGCCCTGCAGTGGACGGCGACCAGCCGGACCCCGAGGCCGATGCCACTGACGACATGGAGCAGGACAAGGCGGACGCTATTGATCCCGAAGGGGACAGTGGCGAGGAGCCTTCTGGAGCCGTCAATGACGAAGTCTCTGGCAAGACCGTTCAGGCTGTGACTATCGAGCCTGAATCAGAAGTTCTTGCCGGCGCAAAGGAGATCGTTATCGCCTTTAACGAGTCGACAGACGTTCTCCGCATTTGCGTCACCGGAACTGGTGAAGTCAAATTCTTCTGGCGCGGCCAGCTGCACGATCTTCCCTGAGGTAGCGCTATGAACGATTCAGAACGTGACATGCTCTTTCTAGAGCTTAAACTGAAGCTCGAAGGCCTCGACGAGAAGGTCGAGAAGATCACTCATGTCCTGCTCGATGGTAATGGTAAGCCGCCTATGACGGTACGGGTTGCTCTGCTCGAGGATCACATGGAGCAGCTCGAAGACGACAACAGCGAAGAGCGCGAAGACAGGAAGATGCCGCGCGCCTTCTGGGTCGGAACGATTATCTCTTCAATCATCAGCGTCGTCGCGATCCTTGTCTCGGTGGTTTGATGCCCAGGTTGATCGAGTATTTTATCATCCGTGAGGATACGGGTCGTGATTTGCACGATCTGCTGGATGTTGTCCTCGATATGGCTCAAGAGGGCAAATCTTACGAAAAAAGATTGCATGAACTAATCGCACGCATCAAGACTGTAGTGGCGACTGGTGACATGACACAAGACACATGGATCAAATCTGATACACACTCCCAGTCTAGCCAACGTGCTAAAGGTCATTCAGCCTGGGATTTTGATCGTGATTGGACAAGTTCATCAGTGCACAGTCCAGGACTAGCTACTGGATTCGGTATGCAGAGAGGTCGGACGCGAAATTACAGTCCTCTACGCTACACTGGAAAAGCTCAAGACGCAGAAAAAATCTCAATGTGGCGACACCAAGCACACAGCGTATTGGATTTCGCGATGATGGCAGACGCAGAAGAAAAGGGACTAACACATCCTCGTAACAGTCTTGATGACATGATCAGTTGCGTTGATGAGGTCGAAAAGCTTTCTAAAGGATTCTGATGCGTAAGCGAAAGCTTTCTGAAACAGAACGGGCTTCCCATCCGTGGCAGGAGCCAAACAGCATGCTCCAGCGCCATGGGCTCACCCTTGACTACAATGTCGAGAAGGGTGACGAGTACTCAGATGATCGTTTGCTCGTCAAGGTGAAGGACAACACGGGTCAGGAAGTCGGTGACGTCGACCTGATGCACGATCCAGAGCGCAAGGTTTACCAGATCACATACTCGAGTCTCGGTGAGCTCCCACGTGGTGAAGGCATCGGGACCTCGGTGTACCGTTCAATCAGGGACTACGTGGGCAAGCACTTCGGCTGTACTGTCGCGAGCGACTACACCCGCTCTCCATTCGCCAACCGAGCGTGGCAGTCGATGCAGAAGTCAGGTATCGCTATCAGGAAGATCCGTGATCTGCCTGGTGTTCCCAAGTCCACCCACCCTGGATCTGGAGAACTAGACTACTACGAGATGGAAGGCAAGCTTCCAGAGGACGTAGTCACCCACAAGAGACGGCACGGTCTAGTGCAGGCGTATAAGGCTGCTGGTTGCAAGACTGACTCAGACATTCTTGCTATGGCTGCGAGCCACGGATTAGTGGCGCAGGCCGAAGTAGAGGCTGCACTCTCAGAGCAGAGAGAGAACTCCACAGCAATGATTGTTGTTCCAGGCGAACCACCTGGCCGCAACATCTGCGCATTCATTCGCAAGCTACTTGCCGATCGGACCAAACTGATCGTAGTGGCTCAAGACGGTCGTCTAGCCCCTGGCAACTTCGAACGGATGCTTCGCGCTTCTATGCCAGACGTCGAGAAGAAGCTGCGTGTCATGGACGCTGGCGGTCCATCGCTAGCCGACATCATCAACATGGCTGAGCGGAATAGGCACTACCGTCCGAGCCAGGCTCTTGAAGTCTACTGCAGGCAGGACCAAGTTGCTGGCTTCCAGCAAGAGGTCCACGACGGATCTCTGAAGTTCGATCCAACCGTCATCAGGATCATCCCAACTCAGGTGCCGAAGGATGATCCGGACGACATCACCAGAGCCGTGTCAAGAGATGACAACTCTGCGATGCACAGGGTGCTAGATCCGCACGTCTTCTCTGATCAGGACGCGATCCACGACTACAAGCAGGCGCTGCTACACAGTGAGAACCTCCAACTTGAGTTCCTGAGGGACATTGCCTCGACCAAGGAACGCGGTGCCAAGCGCCTTGCGTCAATTGCACAGAAAAACCATGAACTCCTTGACCGCCGTGGTATCGACATCGAGGGTGCTGAGTACCTTGGCAGCGGGAACAACGGCTCCGCATACAAGCTCAGAGACGGACGGATCCTGAAGCTAACTACAGATGACGCCGAGGCCCACATCGCCTCGTTCATCAAGGGCAAGCAGTTCAAGCACGTCTTCAAGATCTACGACGTCTGGGCCTTCCCAGGTACGTACAGCAGAGACTCCAAGAGCGCCGCCCACCACGTGTACGGACTGGTGACAGAGGAGAACCTTGAAAAGCCAGACAAGTACGAACAGGACATGTTCGACTGGATGGTAGAGACGATCGAGCACTTCGCTGAGATAGCGAACGTTAACCTCGAGGACGACCTGAAGGTTGCGCTCCAGACGATGATGGCAGACCAAGAATATCCTCCCGAGAACAAGAAGGAAGTCCTGAAGTCTGTCAAGCAGTTCGACCTTATCGGAATGATGAGCGATATGAAGAAGATTGGCGCTCAGGCCGACCTGCACTCAGGAAACTTCATGCGTCGGCCTGACGGAACGTTCGTTATCATCGACATCGGTACTGGCGGCTCGCAGGAATCTGCAAAGCCTCCATTCATTGAGAGTGAATCTTTTTTGGACATTGAAGTTCCATCCTTGGACGATGGCCGGCTAATTGAATTTGGAAGCATTGCTCCAGGATCTGGAGTGAACGGTCCAATGCAGATGAAGGGGAGCAACTCCTCTTCCTGGGCCTCCGGTCAACTTGCGTTGCAAGATCCAAGGAACCATGTCCCTGAGGACGAAGAAGAAACGGAAAACGATCACTCCCTCGATTGGGGTCCAGGTAGGGCCTCCGGCGCTAGCTTCTGATACTCCAGCTTATGGCTGGAGGACTCTGATAACGCTAGCAAGTGATGACGCAGAGATTAACGTAGCCAGAAGCGTTTACGCTCATACTGGCGCTAAAGTCACTCATGCAGGAGAGCGAGTAGCTTCTCATGATCTCGTTATAGAGGGAAGTACCCAACGGTACTTTACCAACATTCCGGATCCCTACCTCAGCTTTGCAGGTCTAACTGCTGGCAAGTACGAGGTAAAGAAGCTCTGGAGGAGGAGCGACAACTCCACTTTCGACAGACGCTTCAAAGTTGGCTCAAGGGGAGAGACGATCTACGGTCGTAGAGATGCTGAGCTGAAGGCATTTGCCAGGGCCCTTGAAGATGACCTCGATCAGGTGATCGAAGACACTGTCACTAAGCAACCAAGACCTCCTGCTGGTAGCGTAACTCCGTCGATCTTGCTGGCTCACGACCTTATCGATCGGATCTATTCCAGGCGGCACTCGAAAGAGCTTGTCCAGTGGGCAGCTGATTGGGCAAACGCAGCTTTGTCCACAGAAACCCTTTCTCAGGCTGCTCGGGTTTTGATCGCCGGAGGAGTCCAAGGCCATGACATCGTGAGGGGATTCTCAGATATTGAGGGGATCTTCGTCGTCGCGGGACCTATGTACACCTTGATCACTAGGACGGAAATGCCAAGGTTCTTGGCCTTCGATAGCGCAAGCGTTGAGGGTCCGAAACTTCGGTATGTCGGTGTGATAAAATCAGAAGCGAACATCGTACGGAAGGAAAAAAGGAAACAAATCAAATGAGCATGAATCTAGAAGCAATCCGCGCCAAGCTTAAGGGCCTCGAAGAGGGTAAGCCGAAGAGCAAGCGCTGGAAGCCGACGGACGAACACCTCGTCCGGGCCCTGCCGCTCCCTGGTGAGGAGGACATCTCCTTCGTGGTGAAGTGGCACTACGGCGTGAACTCCGGCCGCCAGATGGCGTGCCCCTCGACTTGGGGCGAAGACTGTCCGTTCTGCGAACTGGCAGCAAAGCTGAAGTCTTGGAAGGATGAGAAGGGCCGTGACAAGCCCGAGCACGTCCGCAAGATGGACTGGGAGTTCTTCAAGAAGATCGATGCGGCTGTCAAGCACTACATTCCGGTCGTCATTCGGAAGAAGGGCAGCGACGATGTCGAAGGGCCGTTCCTGTGGGAACTGACCCCGAAGACGTACCAGGGATGCCTCAAGGTCTGTGCAAACGATGACCGCAACGACGGTCACCCGGATGGTGGCGGCCTTCGGATCCTCACCTCTCTGATGCACGGCGTTGACCTCACGGTCTCGCTGAAGAAGAAGGGTGAGAAGGGTAACAACACTTCGTATGACCTCACTGAGGTCGAGCCCCGACTGAAGGCATCTCCTGTCTTCAAGGGTGACGAAGCGGCTGCGAAGGCGCTGCTTCCGAAGATTCCGTCGCAGGACGAGATCGCGAAGCCTGTTACTACCGAGGAAGCCGAGAAGATCTTCGCAGCCTGGAAGGGCTCGATGAGCGATGCTCCGGCAGACACGGTCGACAGCGGAGTCGAGTACTCTGGCAACAGCGCCGAGAAGGCCGCAACTGGCGGCGCCTCGGTGGATGACGTTGTCGCCAAGCTCGAGAAGCTCTCCGGCGCCTCCGGGCGCTGAGACGGTCTGAGCTAAACAAGCGGGGAGGGTGGGTGATTCCCCCTCCCCTTTCTAGCGTATTGCCTGGAGGGCGTGCTATGGGTGAAGGAGTGAAGTGGTACCGGGTCGTTGACCCGCTGAATCCGCTGTATGGATGCGATGTCCGCTGCATCATCGAACCGGACATGGACACGACGGGCTATTCGACCATCAACGCAATGCGTCGTGTCGATATCTTCGTTGGTGACAGACCGTTTCAATTGATTGCGCAACCTGGTAAAGACCTCGGTCTCATGGTCTTCAGGGATCATCTTGAAGAGAGTCCTGTTCAGGACGAGATCGTGGAGCTTGGTACGGACTATCCGTACGGCAAGTGCCAGGGTGAGATGAATCTCACTCGTGGTGACGATCTTGCTGTGAACGTTGCCAAGTACGAAAGTACGAATCAAGTCGCTCTGCTCAAGGGCGGCAAGCTGTTGAAGTCTGTGATGCTAGGATTTGTCAGAGCAGACAACCTTGCTGAGATGTTCGAGGACGGCCGGTCCGTAGACGATATTCTGGAATACATGGCGGTGTACGGTGGCGAAGAAGATCAGTGAGGTTCCGGCGGACACCAAGTCTGCTGACCCGAAGAAGATGGTTCGCGAGATCCGTAACTCCCTCAACAAGGATGACGACGAGAAGGTCACCTGGGATCTCACGAAGGACGACTCCCCGACACATGTCAAGGATTGGATCTCTACTGGCAGCACGATCCTCGACTACGTGATCAGTAACCGTCGAGATGGTGGCGTCCCTTGCGGCAAGATTACTGAGTTGCAGGGCGAAGAGAGCTCGGGCAAGTCTCTCCTCTGCGCCCACATCATCGCGAACACCCAGAAGAAGGGTGGTATCGCGGTGTACCTGGACACAGAGAACGCTTCAAACCCTGACTTCATGCAGCGGATTGGCGTGGATCTGGAAAAGCTGATCTACGTCCAGCCAGGCACGATTGAGAAGTCCTTCGAGATCATCGAGGGGATCATCAAAACGTTGAGGGCAAAGGCTCCGACGCAGCCAGTCACGATCCTCTGGGACTCGGTTGGCAACACTCCGCCGCAGGCTGAGATCGAGGGAAGCTTCGATCCGAACGCTCGCATGGGTCTCGGTGCCAAAGCAATGGCGATTGGTCTTCGCAAGATCACTGACATGATCGGCCGCGAACAGATCACGATGATTTTCACTCAGCCGCTGACCTATCGGATGGATGCCGGCATGTACGGCGATCCGCTCGGTACGAAGTACGGCAAGGCTCTGCCTTATCACTCTTCCGTCCGCCTTAGGGTTTCTTCTAGCACTAAGCTGAAGGACAAGAGCGGTGAGATCTACGGACTTGTGACTAACGGTCGCGTCATGAAGAGCCGTCTCGGAACGAGTCATCGTACCTGCAAGTTCGAGATTCACTTCGATCACGGCATCGATGATGAAGCTAGCTGGTTCCTTGTCCTCCATGAGGCTGGCCTCATCGACAAGAAGGACGGTTGGTGCTACATCCCAGAACTTCCGTCGGGTCGCATCTGGGATAAGGGTGTGGATGCTGGCAAGGACCGCGGCGTCCAATTCCGTGAAGCTGAGTTCGGCAATCTTTGCCGTGACGACTTGAGAGTGCGTAAGTGGGCCCTCGACACGCTAGAGAAGTTGCTTGTCAAGAAGTACGAAGACAAGCGTCCTGTACGTGAGGGACAAGAGGTCCCGAATGATGAGGCTCAAGACGTGATCGATATCGTCAAGAAGCCGCCAGAGGTTCCCGATGCAACAGAGGTTTGAAGCTGGAGAGTTCATCACATTCACGTACAAGCCGCCGGCGAAGCCGCTTCCAAAGCCGAAGCCGACAGTTGCGTATGTGAAGCAACCCGATGGCTCGACTAAGCAGGTAGTCACACCGCCGAAGCCCGTTGCGGCACCGCTGCCGCCAAGCGATCCGACGAAGTACGTGATGGTGTTGCATCCGAACTGGGGCAACAAGATCCACGCGATTGACCTTGGACGCATCACTCCCGCTGAACAGCAGGTGCTTAAGGCGGTCATGGATCCGAAGAACAAAGCCGCGATCGAAGCTGGGCAGTGGCCGATCGAGGGCGTCCCTCCATATCCACTCGTCCGAGACATTTTGTCGAGGATGGATCCGAACGAACTGATCAAGAATCCGCTGGCGTTCTACCAGCGACTCATCAAACCATTCATCCGCAACAAAGATTGCTACCGGCAATATTGGCCGCAGTACGTCTACGGTGTCAAGGTGATTGAAGAGAGCAAAGTCCAGGGTCAGGTTACCAACCCCAAGCCGCTGTTTCACAAGTAAAGGAGGCGCCTTATGGCGTCCACAATCGGTCCGACCGTCCTGATCGACGGCATGAACGCATTCCTCAGGAACTACGTTCGCTCTCCCTACATGGACACAAACGGGGAGAGGATGGGAGGCGCGACCGGGATGGTCATTAGCGTCCGCAAGATGATCTCTGACCTCAAGGCATCTAATGTCTTGGTTGTCTGGGATGGAGAAGGCGGCTCTCAACGCCGTCGTTCAATTTACAGCGAATACAAAGCTGGTCGAACCGTGCGATTGAACAAGCACGATGACGATATGGAGGACGATGCCGCGGCTCGAATGGCGAATCTTAATCGCCAGATCGGACTCGTCCGCGAATATCTGACGATCCTTGGAGTACCGCAGGTACGGTGCGACGGTGTCGAAGCAGATGACATCATGGCATACATCGCGGCGAATCACGATCATCCAGGTGGATGTGTCATCGTCACGACGGACCAAGATCTTCTCCAGATGATTACAGAGAAAGGAAAATGCTCCGAAGAAGACCACACTGGGGGCTGCACCGAGAGGTGCGAAGATCATTCTGAGGTGCGAGTCTATTCGCCCATAAAGAAGATCATGTACGATCGTCCAAGGTTCATCTCAGACTACGGCGTCCTCCCAGAGAACTTCCGAATGGTCAAAGCACTTACCGGTGACGGGAGTGATAATATCGAGGGGATCAAAGGCTTCGGAGCGAAAACGGTGGCGAAAAGCTTTCCGTTTTTGTTGGAGCAGAGGGCATCGGCCCAGGACGTGTTGACGGCGGCGGAAGGGCTAGGGGGAGTCTTGGGTAAGCGACTCACTGAGGAGAAATCTCGATTCCTCGAGAACCTCACACTAGTCGACCTATCTGAACCCATGCTCAGCGCCACGGCGGCACGCCAGGCGAGGGACGCACTGTTGCGTGACCTCGGATGCCGAGAGGTGGATTTCAAGATGCATCTTGTGAAAGATGGCGTCTCATTCACCGGCGACGGATTTGTGAACCCCTTCCGGGAGTTCGTGATGCGCCGCAGGCGCCTTCTGAAAGAGATTGAAGATCGTGATGTCGAATACGTTCAGAAGAATCTATTCGCAGCGATAAAGCTCCCAGAGGATCTGAAGTTAGACAAGCCCGCCCTTGCTGTCGAGGAGGACTACTTCCTCCCGAAGCGTGATGTTGACGAGGAGAAAAAGTGAACGAGCTGAAGTCATTCGAAGAGATGGGCCGCGGGTACCAAGAAAAGGTCCTGCAGGCGTTGTTTGAGGATCATCTGTATGCTGAGATGATGACCGACGTGTTCGAGGCGGAGTACTTCACTTTCACTCACCTTCAGCACATCTCGCGCCTCTTCTTCGACTACCATCTGAAGTACAAGAAGTTTCCCAGCATTGATGTTGCGCTGCTTCAGCTTTCACAAGAAGACCTCGGCGATCCCGCGATGATGGCGATGGCAGTGGACTTCGTCAAGCGGATGCAAACGTCGCCGCTAAACGGTGACAAGGGTTGGATCGAAGAGAGCTCTCTCGAATTCTGCAAGCGTCAGAAGCTCATCGCAGCTATCGGAAAGTGTCTCGATCAGGTCGAGAACAAGCGGTACGACAACATCGCTAGCACGATTCGCGAAGCACTCGACAAAGGTTCGACCCGTGACTATGGTCACGAATACTCCGAAGAAGTTGACTCCCGTGCTGAGAAGTCCATCCGCGAACCCATCTCTACTGGTTGGCCGGTTCTTGACTCGAAGCTTGGTGGCGGATGGGAGCGCAAGACCATCTCGACCTTCATCGCTCCGACCGGAGCTGGTAAGTCGATGTTCCTCGTCAACTCTGCTGCAGCTCTGATCGAGCAGGGTTTGAACGTCCTCTACGTCACGCTGGAAATGGCCGACTACAAGATCGGTCTCCGAACGGACAGCTGGTTCACAGGACTTTCCATTGATGAGAGTGCTCAGCCTAGCAACCGCGATAAGGTCAAGACCGCGATCAAGGAGCGAGCCAAGGGTCGCTTCATCATCAAGGAATGGCCGACCAAGCGAGCTAGCGTCGAGACGATCCGCAGCCACGTCCAGCGTCTCATCCAGACCAAGGATTTCAAGCCAGACGCCATCATCGTTGACTATCCGGACCTCCTGAAGTCGGTGAAGAGCTACGGCGAGAAGCGCCATGAGCTGGAAGGGAACTACGAGGAACTCCGCGGTCTTGCCCAGGAGCTTAACTGCGTGATGATCGTCGCTGACCAGACGAACCGCGGTGGTCTCGATCTCGAACTCGTTACGATCTCGGCTATCGCTGAAGCGTACTCCAAGGCGACCGTGTGCGACCTCATCATTACGATCTCTCGTACTCCAGAGGACAAGATGAACAACACGGGTCGACTCTTCATCGCAAAGAGCAGACTCGGATCTGATGGAATCGTCCTTCCTTTTGCCCTGAACACTGGTAAAAACGTGAGGGTGGATGTCATGGACCAAGGCACTGACCCAATTACCGTCATGATGAAGGACGAGGAAACGGTCAAGAAGTTCATGAAGGACCGGCTGGATAAGTTCTCCAAGAAGCCGGTGGACAGGTTGTCCGACGTAGACGGAAAGAAGACCGGGAGCGACGATAAGTGAGCTATGAACCGTCTGGTTTCGCGAGGCAGATCTTTGCCTCAAGGCATGCCATCTATCAGGAAGAACCGTGGGTTGATGCTTGCAAGCGTGTCGCTTGGCAGGTAGCCGATGCTGAGGCTGGTGAGGCTAGAGTCAAGTGGTTCAACGAGTTCAGAGATGCTCTCGTTGATAACAGGTTCATGCCTGGCGGCCGCATCTGGTACGGCTCCGGTCGTCCACGCGGTCAGCTTCTGAACTGTTTCGTCATCCCGACAGGTGATAGCCGTGAGGCATGGGGCAAGACCCTGTACGACACAGTCGTCATCGCTGGAACAGGTGGCGGAATCGGAGCGAACTACAGCTCTATTCGGCCTAACGGATTTCCCATCAAGGGAGTCGGTGGCAAGGCTACTGGCGCCGTGTCGCTCATGGTCGGAGTGAATGAGATCGGAGAGATCATCGGCCAGGGCGGCGGACGACGCATCGCCCTGATGCAGGCGCTCTCACTCTCCCATCCTGACATCATCGAGTTCCTCGACAAGAAGCTTGACCTGAAGGAGCTCAACAACGCGAACGTGTCGATCATCTTCGACGACGACCCGAATCGCTTCTTCGAGCTGGTCAAGAAAGATGAAGACTGGCCGCTCATCTTCCAGGGAAAGCAGGTCGGTGCGATTCCGGCGAAGAAGCTTTGGGAGCGCATCATCACGAACGCCCTCAAGGGCGGTGAGCCAGGCATCCTCAACGGATTCCTCGCTAACAGGATGTCGAACATCCACTACGTCGAGGCCCTCACGTGCACCAATCCGTGCGGTGAGATCTGGATGTCTCCTTACGATTCTTGTTGCCTTGGACACGTGGTTCTGACAAGATTCGTGAATGAAGGCCAGTTCGACTGGGATGGGTTCCGTGACACGATCAGACTCGGCGTCCGCTTCTTGGATGACGTTCTCTCGGTCAACACCTACCCGCTTCCGGAGATCGCGGCGAAGTGCTCGGAACTTCGCCGTGTTGGTCTCGGTGTGCTCGGCTTGCACCACATGCTTATTGAGCTTGGGTACAAGTACAACTCCGTCGAGGGCCTGGAGTTCGTTGACAAACTCTTCAAGTTCATGAAGAATGAGTCGTACGAAGCATCTATCGACCTTGCGATTGAGAAGGGATCGTTCCCGGCGTTTGAAGCTGACAAGTTCGTTAAGTCGGCATTCGTCAAGACACTTCGCCCGTCAATCGTTAAGAGGATCAAGGAGCACGGCATCCGCAACTGTGCCCTGAACACGATCGCCCCAACTGGGACTATCTCGATGATTTCAGAGGTGAGCTCCGGAATTGAACCGATCTTCGCTATGGCATACGAGCGGCGGTACCGCAAGGATGCTGAAATCGCCGTTGAGGTGGTAGCAGATCCGCTCTTCAAGCGGTACGTCGCTGAGGGCCGCTCCACTGAGAACTTCCAGAATGCCTATGACCTCTCTATCAGGGATCACCTTGAGATGCAGAGGACATGTCAGAGGCACGTGGATAACGCAGTCAGCAAGACCATCAATCTCCCACCCGGGACGACGATGGAAGAGTTGTCTGAACTCTACATGGAGTTCCTGCCAGAGTTGAAGGGAGTGACGTGTTACCCGGTTGGTGCTCGTGAAGACCAGCCACTCACTCCACTCACTCGTGAAGTTGCAGAACAGATCGTCTTCGATGCGATTTCTGAGGCAGCAGGTAACGATAACTGCCGGAATGGAAGCTGCGACGTCTAACTGAGGTCGTATGATGGGGCCATGGCTGATCCCATCACCGAGACGTGTCGTTCATGCGGGGCACCGCCTCGTCAACATTGCGAATGTCTCGATGAGCCGCCTGCTCATCATTTCAATGGTCTGAGCCCCGAGGTTGCAGAGCTCCTTGCCATCTTAGCAGAGGAGTGCGGTGAGGTCGTACAGAGAATCGGAAAGATTCTCCGGCATGGAATACGGGTCAATCCGTACAGCCCTGCTGACCTCGCTGCAGGGACGCTGAATACAGCCAAGCTTGAAGATGAGTTAGCTGACATCGAGACGATCATGTCTCTGCTTGATCAGCTGAAGGTGATCGACATCGATCGCATCGTGGCGCTTGTAGGCCCGAAGATTGAACGTCTTAGCCGGCCTGGAATTCTGCATCATTCTTCGCTACTCTCTCCCACTGCGTGCCATGGATGCGGATCGACCGAACACATCCAAAAGGAATTCAATAACGGTGATGTGCTGTGCGTTGATCGTGCTGGCTGTGTTGAGCGTCAAGGCAAAAAGTTGCCGTGATATGATAAGGCCATGGACATCGTCCAAGCAGCCAAACAATTCGCCACCCTCCATCACGTCATTCGCAAGGGCCAGCTATACGGGGTCCTTCCATACACCCACCATCTCGCTGATGCCGAGCGCATCTTGTTGGACCTCGGTGAAAACCGATCGCACATGCTTGCTGCGATCTGGCTTCATGATGTAGTCGAGGACACTGACGTCAAGGCTCGCGACATCGAAGAGAACTTCGGTGAAGAGATCGCACGCCTCGTTGGTGCTGTTACCAGCGAACAGGGTGAGAATCGTAAGATTCGTAACGCGCTGACCTACCCAAAGATTCGGAAAGCCGGCCCTGACGCCGTCCGACTCAAGCTTGCTGATCGCCTTGCAAACGTGAAGAACGGTGGGGGCTCTGGCAAGATGTACGTCGCGGAGTACGCCGACTTTCGCCATGCCCTTCGCGATGAGAACGACAAGATGAATTGGAAGGCATGGGTTTGGCTCGACGGTGAGATCGACAAAGCTATCGGCGAGGTCCGCTGGTTGACGTACTGAAAGGAAACGCTTGCTGAAACCAACCGAGGGCACGGCCCTCGTAACGCATCGAGGCTGTCTCGACGGCACTGGATCTGCGCTCATGTTCGTCATGGCCGGAGGTCGTCGAGATCGCATCATTTTCAAAAATCCCTCTGGACTCATACTCGAGCCGGGGGATCTCGCGTCGGATGTCGAGGAGGTCTGGTATGCAGATTGCTGCCCGCCAGACCTCCTCGATCCGTGTCAGGGCCGACCTTTCAAGGTGTTCGATCACCATGTTAGCAACGAACGAAAGTTCGGCACTGATCCGCGCTGTCGCTTCGACATGAAGCAGAGCGGAACATCGTTGATGTCTGAGGTTCTTGGCGTGAACCGTGACGACTCTGGTGCGTACTTCGGAGGAGGTACGACCCGCCTGATCAGGGCGCTTGAGGCATACGACCTCGGTCGTTTCAGCGAGCCGGATGGCGTCTGGTTGGCGGACCTCGCCACCACTCTCACTCAGGAGGAGATGCTGGATGCCCTCCTAAAGACCGGAGCCTGGCTCTTCGATGATCAATCGATGCAAGGTCGGGTCGCCGGAGCTCAAGCTGTGCGTCAGCTATACGCGGAGAATGCTGCGAAGTACGCCCGTCGATCCGAGCTTGCCAACGGAAATGGATACATCACGCTCGCCGTGGCCGTCAGTCCAGTGTACTGGAAGAACGACGTCGCGACGCACATCCTTCTCGACCCCAGAGTTCAGATGGCTGTGGTGATCGATCCGACAGGTGGTATGGTTAGCCTCCGATCACGTGAAGACGGTCCTGACTGCAGCATCATTGCTGCTGGATACGGCGGTGGCGGACACGCCAGAGCAGCCGGATTCAAGATCGACACGCAGAAGATGCTGGGCCTCTTGGACGAGATGGTATTCGGATGAGCTTTTTTCTTTCTGAAGATAACCTCGAGAAGATTCATCGTCTCCTGATCTCGGAGATTGTTGATGTACCAGACTTTGAGTCTGCACCTCGAGGAAAGCCGATTCGCGAAATCATCGTGTGCTCGTTCGAACTGACCAATCCGCGTAACAGAATCATCACAAGCCCTGCCCGAGCCGCAAACTACGGCTTCGGAGTGGGAGAGTTGTGTTGGTACGTCCGCGGCGACAGGGACCTAGAAACGATGCGTTATTACAACAAGCGCATGACCCAGTTCTCCGACGACGGCATCACGATCAATTCGGCCTACGGCAACAGAATCTTCAAGAACAGATGGGGCGGCTCTGCAGGAGGAATGGCTCCTGTCTCTCAGTTTGACCTCGTTATCGAGGAGCTGAAGAAGGACCCTGACAGTCGTCGCGCCGTGATGCATATCAACGAACCGACCGACCTCCTCAGAGCTGTCGAGCATGGGTCAAAGGACGTGCCTTGCACGATGAGCTTGCAACTCCTCATCAGGGATCGTAAGCTCCACATGCACGTCTTGATGCGTTCCAACGATGTCGTGTGGGGAATGCCGTACGACGTCTTCAGCTTCACCTCTCTCCAAGAGGCGTTCCTGTACGGATTGCAGGCAGCTGGCGTTCCGGTTGATGACTTAGGATCATATCATCACACGGCAGGCTCCATGCACCTCTATGAGCCCCACTATGAGATGGCCAGGGTGGTAAGGGGGGAAGATATTCCAACCCCTTCTCCGATGAAACCGTTCACCCTGGACGGGCTCAAGCAGTTGGCTGAGGAAGACGAGCCAATGGTCCGCATGGAAGATTGGGCGGACATCTGGGCGTCGCCGCGTCCGTCCTACAGCGACGATTCGATAGGATGGATGTTCTCGCAACTGGTAGAGCACAAGAACAAGCGTATCACTGAGGCCCTCAACAAGGAGAAGAATGACCAGCAGACCTGAACTCGAGCTCACCGTCGACCTCCGCAGCTACGAACGTATCGCCGTTGTATCTGGACCGGACTCCACTCTCTCTTATCCAGAGAAGTGGGTGAAGCTTACTCGCAGCGATCTAAACACGATAGACCCGGAAACGATCGTTTTGATCGACCGGGTTGATGTGCAACGTCGTACTCTCGAATCCATCGCAGAGAAGCGTCCGCGCTTGATCGTTATGGCGCCGACCAACGTCGAGCAAGAGAAGTCTATGCGCAGACTAGTGACTTCTACATTCCCGTGGGCTGAGTCCTGGACGATCTTCACTAGCTTCGGCAAGGTGCTGGTTACGAAGGATGTAATCGGTGCGTCGTACGAACGCGAAACTGTGATCGATATGCGCCGTCCTGCGGAGGCGTGATGGGGGAGATGGACGAAGGATTCGAAGATGGTCCTTGCAAGAAGCCTCCTGTTGGGTGGAAGTGTACGAGTTACGACGGACATCTTGGACCATGTCCGACCATTGCTGTATCGGGTTACCATGTGACGGACATCAAGAAGGGCATCCTCGGCTCTCTCTCAAAGGTTCAAGAGGAACTCGATGAGCTCAAAGATGCCGAGATGCAGGGTGTCAAGCTCATGGAGCTCATCGAGGCATCTGACCTGATCGGTGCTCTCGTGCGCTGGCTCGAAGCAAATCATCCAGGCACGACGCTCGAAGACCTCATCGCTATGCACAAGGTGACACGAAGGGCGTTCGATAGCGGTCGAAGGACAGCCAAGTGAATTACGCGAACATAGCGAAGGCCCTGGACTTCTACCAGGAGCGTGGGTATGTGTACGTCGAGGATGCCGCCTGGGTCGTGGATAAGCCCGCGTACTACCTGACGAAGCCCGAGGGGGCCCAAGCGGACATTATCCGCGCCCGTGAGGACGGCACAGGGGAATCGTACCTTGTGGCATCTGGAGAACAGTCCTTCATCCAGATGATGATGGAGGGACAGCCAATCAAGCGGGCCATCTGCGTCACTCCCTGTTTCAGGGTGGACAAGTACGATGCTCTTAGGAGACCGTACTTCCTCAAGGCTGAGCTCATCAACGCCCAGGACGTGGACGAGGGACACCTCATTCATATGATCCATGACGCTTGCTCATTCTTTGAGCAGTTCTTCTCGGTTCGTGTTGTGAAGACCGACATCGGTTACGACATCGTAGAGAAGGGTACTAGAATCGAACTCGGATCGTATGGGATCAGGGATCTCTGGTACGGGACTGACAAGAACGGAAAGTTCTTCGTAGGCCCAGCTGACGTCACGATCTACAAGTACGACGGCTTGAAACGGCTGCAGTGGATCTACGGCACCGCCTGTGCTGAACCGAGACTCTCAACAGCCATCGCGCGGCACTCGAAACTCGTCGGCAAGTGAGGTAGGATCGGAGGCGGGTATGGCAGACAAACTAGACAAGGTTTTCTCGCTTCAGCGCGAATTCATGGACATGCTCGTAGAACATGATAAGTTCCCCGAGTACCCTGTCGATCTAACGACGAAGCCAGGGCAGCGGTTCTTCAAAGAAACCGCCTTCAATATGATCGAGGAGCTCATGGAGGCCTCATTCACGCTGAAGAATCGGATGCACAAGCTCTCAGACGACACGGAGGTCGACTTCGCTCACTTTCGTGAAGAAATCGGTGATGCCTTCGCGTACTTCATCGAGCTCGTCATCATCGCAGGGCTCGGTCCTGAGGATCTGTACGAGGAGTATCATCGGAAGAACCTCATCGTTCGGAAGAGACTTCAAGAGGGGTACTGATGAGTGCCATTTCTGATATGAAAATCGTTGCAGACATCGCTGAGGTTACGAGTCGTATCTGGAAGACCATCCGCGACAACTCCCAAAAGGAAAAAGATCGCGACGCCAAGATCAAAGAGCTCGAGAAACAGCTTGAAGAGCTGAAGAACGACTTGAAGAAGTCAAAATGAGTGCCTGTAGGATGGATGACAGCGGGATGTGCTATCCGGGTACATGTCGTGAGTGCGACAACGCCCAAGGATTGAGATGTCCTTGCTTGAAGCATCCGAGATATCAGGCATTGACAAAGCCGCGAGTGACTTGTGAGGCTTGCTGGCGATACTTCGTAAGGTTGAATCCATGAAGAAAGCGCAATACGTTAGGCATCTCAACGGTTTCGTCGGTGAAGCTCGACTCTACAAGCTGAGTGAACCGCTCGAGGCTTATGGCACCGATGAGGTATTCACTTACGTCATCGTCAGCGGAGTTGTTGCGTACTCTGGCCCTGAGACGTACATCTTTCCATCTAACGAGGAAGGGAAGATTACTGACTGGGGTGAGCTGCATGGAAGCTTCAGGGGTGAGATTGACCACGTACAGGCGTTGGAGAACGCCGGATACACTGTGGAGTGATCATGGTACTTGAAACGCAGCTATACTTCGAATCTCATGTCACGATCGAACCAGTGTTCGAATACGATGACATCGAGTGCAACAACTGCGGTCTGTGCCTGATTGAGCGTGACCACGCCAAGTCAAACTGCCCTGGTCCCACCAGCGACCTCGACAAGGTCAAGCAGATCTCGCGTGAGTACGGATTCAAAGTTGCTGATCTCTTGATGCAGAAGAGGGCTGAGGATTCTGCTGAGCGGAGCAGGCACGACACCTTTACTACTGGAAGGTCAAAGTCGTACGAAGACATCCATACGCGGATGGTCGGACTCATCAAAGCTCTACAGAAAGCTGGCTTCAAGGTCTGGCGTTACAAAATCGAGGATACGGTCCTCGATTCAAAGATGGGGGACCTGTTGAGATTGTTGTAAGGGGGTCGGGTGGCGTACGAAAAGAACTCCAAGGAAGCGAAGCAGGGAACTGCTGGCGAGGCCCGAGCCCTCGAGATAATTCAGAAGAAGATGATAGAGCGCGGATCGAAGGTAGTTGTCCGTCGCGGTATGCAAAATTCGTCTGCGAACGGTAAGCTTGGTGACATCCTCTTTTCTAGACCAGATGAAGCACCTTTGGTCGGGATAGAGGTGAAAGCCCCGAGCGCCAGATATCCAGACAGCATCTCTATCTCTCGCTTTGAGTTCAACAACACTCGGGCGAAGTGGCTTCTTGCATCTAACGATGATCCAGAGCTTGGAATCTGGATTCAGCCGATGTCAGTAATCATCGCTTTCGCTGAAGAGAAGCAAGGAAATCGCGGACCGAACGACAAGTACTACACGTGTCGCCCTCCGTATGAATATCGTGTCTCTCTCGATGCGATGCTAGATGAAGTCCAGAAGATCTTCGGTGAAATCTAACTGTTGAGAATTGTGGTAATATTCTCTTATGCGAGAGAAGCTCATTGTAGTGGAGGTCGACCGTCGATCTCCCACTGTCATAGCTGAGTCAAACCGCGCAAGAGAGGAACGCATGTCACTCGACAAGAAGATCCGTCGTGCCCTTGATGTGAAGCGCAAGCTGTGGGAAGAGGGTTTTGTCGCGGGCCTCGAAGCTGCTGCTGGTTTGCATGAACAAACCCAGTTGGCACGAGGTACTAGACCGGACCTCGAGGACACAGCACCGTATCCAATCATTGATCTCGATCTCATAAAGGTTGGCTGATGATCGTCGCTTGGACAGGGCATCGTGAAGAGCGACTGCTGAAACGCAACTCCCTCATCGCGATCGAGAACCGCATCTACAGATGGTTCGACTCGGTGCAGCCGACCAGAGTGATTGCTGGCATGGCAAAGGGAGTTGACTTGATGGTGTGCCGTGTCGCGCACTCTCTCAGAGTTCCTTGCACGGCCGCAGTACCATGGGTTGGTCACAGCTCTAACTGGTCCAAACGCGCTCAAGACGAGTACATCGACCTGCTGGAGAAGTGTGATCGTATCCAGGTCACATCCGATGTAGCTGATTACGAGGTGTCTGTCTACTCCACGAGGAATCGTTGGATGGTTGACAACTGCCAAGTCCTCGCAGCTGTGTGGGACGGTGAGAAAGACGGCGGAACGTACGACGCCATCGCGTACGCAGAGAAGATTGCTCGGCCCATATCGTTCCTCAAATGGGACGACTGAGATACTTCTGCGACGATCACAGACATATCGTCTGTGTTCCGTACACGGAAGAGAACTTGCATGAGATGGCACGGGACCTTGAAATCCCGAAGTGCTGGTTTCATAGCCGCGCCAGCTATATGCATTACGATATGCCATCCAGGAGGATCGCCGAGATAACAGCGAAATGCGAGCTCGTCTCCTCCAGAGTGATACTTTCGATCGTGAAGGGTGAGTGGGAGGGTCAGTGAGAGAAATCACGAATCTACACCAGCACAGTTCGTTCTCGTTCCAGGACGGCATCTGTACACCCGAAGAGATTATCGCGGCTGCCAAGGCTAAGGGTCTTCGGTCGATTGCGATTACGGATCACGGTCACACTCATGCGCACGCCCGCTTCTTTCTTGAGGGAAAGAAGCAGGGCGTGCGAACGCTATTGGGGACAGAAGCGTACGTCATCCATGACTTCGCCGAGTGGCGGGCTATGAAGGACAAGCTCGCTCTTGAGAAGAAGAAGGATGCCGAAGACGTAGAGTTCGATCTTGACAAGGCTGCACTAGACAAAGCGAATCGGAAGGTGCTGTACCGCAAGGGCCACCTCGTCCTGATCGCCCAGAACCGTGTTGGCCTCGCCAACATCTACAACCTGACGTTCAAGGCCCACAAGGACGGGTACTACCAGAAGCCTAGGATGGATAAGCGGATGCTCTCCGAACACTCTGAGGGTGTTCTGGCGTCATCTGCATGCATGGGTGGAGTCATCAGCCAAAAGATCTGGGGCTGGAAGCGTGGCGAGATCGAGTGGTCCGAGATTGAGAAAGAAGTCCGCGAGTTCGCCGAAATCTTTCCAGGGCGGTTCTTCCTCGAACTGCAGAGCAACGAGTCTCCTGGGCAGAAGGAAATCAACGAGGCTCTTGTAGCCTTGCATCGTTTGACCGGCGTACCTCTGAACGTCACGATGGATGCACACTACGTCAATCCTGATGACTGGAAGTCTCAACAGATCCTCCACCTTCTCTTGACCCACCGTGGGAAGAGCGGCATCACTCTCGGCAACCTTCCGCCAGATTACAAGTTCGATGTAAGGTCGCTCTTCGTTAAGTCTGGTGATGAACTGTGGGACAGCTTTAGGGTGAACAACCCAGAAGTGCCAGAGGACCTCCTCGAGCAGGCGTTCGAGAACACTCTCTTGGCTGACTCTCTGGTCGACAAGTTCGAGCCAGACACGGAGATGCGTCTCCCAAGCCTCCCGTATGAGGACACTTTCAAGGAGCTACTCCTCTCGTCGAGGCAAGGTCTGAAGGACCGCGGACTAGAGGGTGACGATCGCTACATCGAACGCCTCGGGTATGAGCTCGGCGTCATCAAGCAAAAGGGCCTGGCGAACTATTTCCTTGTCGTCCGCAACATTTGCGACTCCGCTCGCAAGGAGATGCTCATCGGACCCGGTCGCGGATCGGCCGCTGGATCTCTGATTTGCTACCTGACCGGCATCACGAACATCGATCCAATCGAGCACAAGCTGATGTTCGAGCGGTTCATCAACCTCGATCGCATCGAGACGCCGGACATCGACCTTGACTTTCAGGACGTTGATCGTGTCAAGGACATCCTGCGTCGCGACTTCGGTGAGAACAACGTCGCCTGCATCAGCACATACGGAACGAACCAAATCAAGGGTCTTCTGAAGGATGTCGGTCGTGTTCACGACATCGACCACGGTGAAATCAACAGGTTGAACGCTCAGATTGAACGCGAAATGAAAGCCCTCTACAAAGAGGGTGAGGGCGTGACCAGGTCTGCCATCACGATCAAGCTGGATGACATCTACCGGTTGAGCCCATCGTTCAACGCCTTCATCGAGAAGTACCCTGAGATTGAGGCATCTGTCAAGAGTCTCTACGGACGTGAACACCACGTGGGACGCCATGCCTCTGGTGTTGTGATTGGCGACGATCTTCCGTCAGAGACTTCGATCTTCGTTTCAAAAGGGATTGTCCAGGCATCGTTTACAGATGGCATTGTGAACAAGTCTGCATCTAGCATGGGACTCGTGAAGTTCGACATTCTCGGACTTGCCACGCTTGAGGTGATTAGCCAGTGCTGCAAGCTCATCGCTAACCGAACCAATCGGACATACGATGATGTCCTGAAGGAGATCGATCCCAAGACGATGGACTTCAATGACCTCAACATCATGAAGACCGTCTTCTGGGATGGAAACATGACTGGCATTTTCTCGGTCACTTCGGCCGGAATGATGAAGCTCTTTCAGCAAGTCAAGCCAACATGTTTCGATGATGTGGCTGCTGTTTGCGCTCTCTATCGTCCAGGTCCGCTAGGATCGAAGATGGATCAAATGTACGCTCGCCGTAAGAACGGTGAGGAGCCTGTCACATACGATCACCCGATCCTTGAAGAGATCATGAAGGACACTTACGGGTGTCTTGTGTATCAGGAGCAGATGCTAGAGATCGGCCGCCTCCTCGGCAAGATGTCGTGGAAGGACACGAACAGACTCCGCAAGTTGTTCCTCAAGAAGGACAAGTCCAAGCAAGACGGGTACCTCGATGAAGAGGAGAAGTACCTGAAGGAGACTCTAGTCCGCGGTGTTGTCGAGAACGGCATGACCGAGAAGCAGGGCCTCGAGCTCTGGGAGATGTGCGGCAAGTTTGGTGGGTACGGCTTCAACCGTGCACACAGCTACGCATATGGCATGGTCACGATGCAGACAGCGTACCTTCGCACTCACTATCCGATGGAGTTTTTCGCGGCACTTTTGACAAAAGGTCAGGCGGCAGATCTCCAGACGTATGTCAACGACATTCGTAAGCAGGGATTCGAGATCAAGCCGGTCGATGTGAACCTTTCAAGCATGGACCACAAGATCGAGGACAATGGCATTCGCCTTGCTCTCTCATCTATCAAGGGAATCGGTCCTAGCGCAGTAGACAAGATCGTCGCTAACCAACCGTACGGTTCTTTCGTGGAGTTCCTCCTTGACAGTGGGACGTCAAAGACCATCGTCGATGTCCTAATCCGGACTGGAGCCTTCACTGAGCTCGAGGCTGATGTCTCTGTCGGAACACTTGTTGCTCGACATGACGCGTTCAGGTCTGACAAGAAGCTCTCTCACAAGAAGAACAGAGATATCGTTGCTCCAACTCTTGCTCGCATCGGCAACGATGTCATCGACGATCCCATCGAACTGATGGAGAGAGAGCGTGAGCTTCTCGGGTTCAATCTCCGCGGTACTCCGTTCTCCATCAATGGTCGATACGAGAAGATCGATCGCCTCGTGGCTGATGGAATCTGCCAGAGGGGATGGGCTGAGTTCATCGAAGACGAGGGCCAACAGGTCTTGGTTGCTCCGTTCCTCATCAAGTCTATCAAGGAACGTCCGCAACGCAACGGTAAGAACATGGCTTGGCTCCGCTTGACTGACAGAGACGGTAATGAGTACGAGGCTCCGGCCTTCGCGAATGTCTGGGAGCACGTACAGAGTGCTGTGCGGATGGGCGACGTATACGTCATGATCATTCACCGTCGTGAAGACGATCCGAGTTCCTTCGTGGTAGGAAGACCAGGTTGGGCTCAATCTCCCAAGTCAGCTGCCCAAGCTTTCATTCCGATTGACAGACTTACGATCTGAGGTAGAATGCCGCGTAACGACACAGCTCTCGTCGTCCCATCCATCAGGGCGAATAGCTTCAAACGTTTCCTCGAGGAATGGAAACCTACCGGTCTCTTTGATCGCGTAGACCTCATCCTCATGGAGGACAACCCGAAGCGCAGCCCTGAATTTAGTGATGCATTCAAGGACACTGGCGTCTACCCAGAGAAGCACTTCGACTGGGAGAGCATTGAGGTCCACACCTGGGACCACATCATCCCGCGTCGATCAGACACCGTCAGGAGCTTCGCGTACTGGCACGCTTGGCAACAGGGTTACGTCTATCTGATGACGATGGACGATGATTGCTATCCAGCTGCTGGATACGAACAGCTCGACTTGATGCACAAGTCGATGCTTACTCGTACACGTTGGTTCAACACTTTAAACAACGTTCGTCCACGCGGTGTGCCGTACGAGAACCTTGGAGAGCGAAAAATCCACGTAAACCATGGGATCTGGCAGGGTGTTCTCGACTATGATGCACCGCAGCAGCTCGTGGCACCAACGCCTGAGGTCTATACCCACGACAACAGGATCGTCCCTCATGGAGCCTATCACCCGTTCTGTGGAATGAACGTGATGTGGCGCCGCGAAGCTATCCCTCTCAGTTACCATCTCCTCATGGGTCAGGCTGCGAACGGTCGAGGAAACATGAGAACGTTGGAGAAGCTGCCGTTTGATCGCTTCGGCGACATTTGGTGCGGCATTATCCAGAAGAAGATCGTCGATCATCTCGGTTGGGCTGTCAGTACTGGCACACCCTACATCCACCACGATCGTGCCTCGAACCCGTTCACGAACCTTCGCAAGGAGGCAAACGGTATCGAAGTGAACGAGTGGTTCTGGGAGAAGATCGACGCGATCAAGCTCGCAGATGTATCTGAGTTCGAATCTCTTGAGGCCGCGCTCAGCTATCGGACCATTGGTGACGCTGTGCAGGACTTCGGCGGCGAGCACGGTTTCTATTGGAAGCAACTCGGACGTGCTATGGTGACTTGGGCGGAATTGTTCATGTCGGTGAAGTGATATGACACGCACCCTTGAAGATTTTGTGTTTGTTCGTTTCGACGGCACTGTTAGCAAACCGACTTACCCAACTGACAAGTACTTCAATCCACCGAAGAAACTGAAAGAGCTCGTGATCGCAAATTCGATGCACATGAAACCTGTGTGCGTCATTGTCACAAAAGAGATGTTCCTGCAGGTTATCCAGCTGTCTTCTGTGACAGTAGAGCGAAACGAACTGGGGGTGTTCGTCAGCTCGTACGCCCTGCCGTTCAGTGACACTCGGATCACATGCGAAGAGTACCTGACGGACTACAAACCAGATGATGAAGTCCGCGACAATATCGAATCAATCATGCGGCCATTCATTGGCTGCGACTGATGGCATACTCGGGAACTTACAAGGGCACTCGATTTCGTTCGCTCCTTGAGTTGGCCGTGATACGCCACCTAGAGGATGAGGGCCTGGTCTTGGGTGCCACGATGCTCTACGAGGAGACTAGGGTCCCCTACGGAAAGGAAGGCCGGAGGACCTACATCGTCGACCTGACGCTCCCTCAGATGAAGACGTTAGTCGAGATCAAACCGTCTAGCCGAGCTGAGAACCGCAACAACCTCGCAAAGCGCAAAGGTGCTGAGGAGTGGTGCCTTAAGAACGGGTGGACGTACGTCATCATCACAGAAGAGGAACTCGCAAAGTGCGGAGACACCATCCTGTTGGAGACGGCGGCGCAAATCCCTGATGTAAAATTGAATGAACGGGCTCTCCGTGCACTGCGGCGCAAGACCGCACGGAAGGCTAGGAAGGCCAAGAAGAAATGAAGCGAACGATACTTGTGGTTGGGCCGGACGGTGTTGGAAAGACGACAATCGTGTCACACCTGGCGCAGCTGACTGGGATGCCGTCATTCAAGAATCCCACAGAAAAGCAGATCTTTCGAGAGGGTGGACGATCGTCGTTGGCCTTCGACTATACGATGACGCATTTCCTGCACCAAACAGGGTTCGGATTCATCTCTGATCGAGCGTACGTCTGCGAGGCAGTATATGCCAAGGTCTTCAAACGGGATTCTGACTGGGATCTCCTGAAGAGGATTGACACAGCCCATGCGAACATCGGCACGCAGATTCTCTACCTCTACTCATCCGAACGTCCGTTCAAGGACGACGACATCGTTCCTCCAGAGCGGTACTTTGATGTCAAGCTTCATTACGATGAGTTCATGGTGAACACTTCGTGCGAGTGGTGGTCCATCGACACCCGACAGATGCTGCGCGACTATCGCGACGGCGGTGATAGCTCTCTGGAGTATGCAAAGAAATGCCTCGAGCGCCTCGGAAGAAGCAAGTAAAGCGGCGCGGCAACTGCTACGTGACCTGCGAGGCCTTGTACCATCTCCTCGGTGGGAAGGATGCGGGCTACGTGCCGCATCGACTGGACCACGAGGGAGACACTCACTGGTACCTCGTGCTGAGGCACCACAACAACCCATACGGTGGAATCAGCGCTCAACTTGTGATCGATCCTACTGCGTCACAGTTCAAGACGCCGCCTGATTACTCTAAGGGAGTTGGTGCAGGATTCCTCACCAAGGGACCGTCGAAGCGTGCCCGCGAGATGATGGAAAGGCTAGTCTGGCAATGAGGATCGGTTACCTGTTCCGCGGATTCCTTGGCGACGTCAAGATGGACGTCGATGGCAATGAAGTGTCGTCTCCGGACGGCAATGCCACGTACTCCTGGTCACTGGAGTATGAGGCAAACCGGCGCAGGTATCGTCTAATCCCGTTAGGTGAGAACCTGGACGCCCCGGCAGCCTCAAGGCTCGGTCGTGACCTCTTCAAGTCCTTCAGCCAAGATCGTCGAGCTGCCTCGTATGAACGGATGCTTCGGGCAGGCTGGACAAGACTTTCTGAACGTCTCTTTCCAGAGGTTGACGTTGTTCTGATGGAGTGGCGGTGGCCGATTCCTGGCCGCAACACTCATGCTGATCGTGGAAGTCCTGGCTACCAGACCGATCGTGATCGACAGAACGAGGTCCTACGCGTTTACTCTGATCGAGGCACTCCCATCATCATCTGGGATCTCGATCACAAGTTCACTGAAGCTGATGCAGACATGCTGTCTGACGCGGGCATCTGGTTCCGCACTATCGAGACCTCTCACAAACCTCGATTCGGCGGTGTGCGAGTTGAACCGCCAGCTGTCATCTCAGATCTACTGCAATATGACATCGACGAGCGCAGACCCACTCATCATCTCGGGTACATCGGTTCAAGGTACGAGCGAGATGAGACGATCGACAAGTGGATTAAGCCAATCTCTCCAGTCGGTACACACCGAGTGAAGTTCTGGGGCAAGTGGGAACCACAAGATGAAGTGACTACACGATGGCCCGGAATCAAGTTCGCCGGTCGTATCGGTGTCCAGGGATTTCATGATGCATACTCTCGTGTTGCCGCGGTTCCGCTTCTGGCGAAACAGTCGTACTATGAAACCGGGTTCATCACGCCAAGACCATGGGAAGCGATCCTCTTTGGCTCGATCCCTATCGGTCTTGAAGAACATCTGGGAATAGACCAATATTGTGAATACGTTGCGCGATCTCCTGAGCATTTGCTCGAGCTCGCAACGTGGATAAGGACCATCTCACCGTTGCGCCGACGTGTCCTCCGTGAAGAGGCAGCGCATAGGTTGTCTCATATGGACGTTCGTGGTTTCATGGATGTCATCGAGGGGCTGGTCGGAGATGCAGTGGCAGGGAATCCTGAAGCGACTGCTGAAAACGTTGGGAATAGAGAAGAAGACAATGGCAAAGACCGAACCGGCCCGTGAACACAGCGACGTAATCTGGCGTCTATCTGGTGATGCGATGCGTCCCAAGGATGCTCCGTGGGGATTTGTTGCACAGAACCCCGTGCAGCGTGTCATCCCTCCGAATCAGAAGGTTAGGATCGATACTGGCATCGCGGCCAATGTGCCGATGCTTGCATTCGCCCGTGGCGACCAGGGTGACTACGTTACTATGCCGCTAGTCCTTCCAGCAGGGCAGAACCTCATCGTCGTTATTGAGAACAAGAGCCCGCACTCGGCCCTTGTTGTCGACGACCGTGAGGCGGTGGCAAACCTCCACCCGATGATCTTCAGGGGCACGTCCGAGGTCGACTGAGATGCCGCACTGCAACAAGGGCAGGGAGATCAAGGTCGGCGATCGGGTGATGGTCGAATGTGTGGTCGAGAGCGTCCAGGCGGGCGACGATTACTGCAACGTGACTGTCCGAACGGTTCGTCCGATGCCGCCGTATGAGAACGGCACGCAGATCACCCTAAACACGAAGCAGACGGAGTCTGTAGAGTCGTGAAGAAGACGATCACAATGCCAGATGGCAAGGTCATCGTCCTCGAGGGAACGCCCGAGGAGATTGCCGCGTACGAACGGGGAGAGCGAGCAGGGAAGCCTATCGCTAAGAAGCCATCAGTTCTTCGCGGTCGTGGAATTCCGATGGTCACTGACTACTGCACGGCGTGCGGTGAGTCTCCTGATTCCGGATCCCACCAGTTCGATCACGAATACCGTGATCCGTACGAGGCTTTCTTCGGAAGCTAATGGACGAGATTCAGCGACTCCTACGGGTTGCATCCGGTCGGAACAAGGCCGGAGAGTACATGTCCATGAAATTTAGACTGCTCAAGACTCTGAATGAGCAGGTTCGGGCGCAGCTAGAGGAGGATCGGATTACACCGAACGTTCTTCTCGAGGCTGTGCTGCGCGGTTATGTTAACAGACACCCCGCTGTGATGGCGATGGTGGACCAATGGATTAGGGATGAGGTCCCAGAGCGCGAAGAGCCTAAGGTTCCAGCGCTCTCGAAGAAGGACCTCAACGACATCTACTCAGCCGCAGGTAGCGGTATGGTTAGTGATGAGGAGTGAGTTCCATGGGAAATCGAACGATCGAACGGGCAATCGCACGCAGGCTTTACGGAGAGTTCTCCAAGGCTTGGCGGAGTGAGAAGCGACTAGCTGGCAAGTACGGTGAGCGGGGTTATCGCAAGCCGACCTTCTCCCAGTGGTATGGCATGCACCAGCACGACCAAGAGATGATGCGGCAGTCGTCGCCCCAGGACGTCCAGGAGTATCTCGGATTGCAAGATCCGTGGGCCGAGGAAATGCCGAAGGCTCCGCAAGAGAGCTCTGAACTGAAGGAAGAGCGTGGAGTCATGACGATTCCGATCGCTGGTGACGAAGAGTGAGAGGCCTACTGCTCTCCCTCGCTGTCCTACTGTCGTCTTGCTACGTTGGTGGAGCAGTTGTTGTCGAAGAGCCGGGTTATGCCTGGTGCGACGGCTACACTCGACCTGACGGAGCGTGCGAACGATACTATGTCTGGGTGAACCAGTCGTATCGTTACGATGGACGATGGTATGGAGGACGATACGTCCGCAGAGAGCACGTCAGACCCTACCGTCCGGGCAGGTGATCTAGGCTGGAAGAGCCGAAGATCATCAGGTTGGCACGTCTCAGGATGCTCCTGACAGCCAAACAGGGTTCGAAGCCGAAGAAACTCACCATTGAGGTGAAGAGGACGAGATCCGGAGGCACCAAGTTGGGCATCCGGATGAAGTGATACGATAGGTCGGTGAGGATCGTACACTTTTCCGACTGGCATTGGGTTTTCCGTAGTGTCCCCGAAGCAGATCTCTACGTCTGCACCGGGGACATGTACGACAATTATCCCGTACGTGAGAAGCCGATGGATCGGCTTCGCATGGATGGTTCGTATGGCTGGCGCATCTCTCCTGAGAATGAGAGACAGCGCCAGCTAAGCGACGCTAAGCACTTCGTTTCTGAAGGTGGCTTTCGTCGCTTTCTCGGTAGCCCAGATGCTCCCATCCTTTGCGTGCGCGGCAACCACGACTTCGTGGATCTCGCTCCATTGTTCGAGGGTTGCAACCTCATTCATGAGTTCGTGAATAACGAAGTCGTCGAGGTGCTTGGCCTTCGGGCGACTGGCCATCGTGGTATTCCGTACATCTACGGAAGCTGGAACGATGAAGTAGATCGTGATGAGCTTCTAGCGAAGGTCAAAGCGATGCCAGTCGCAGATCTCTTCCTTACACACTACGCTCCTGGTGACAACCTCGACTATGAAATCATGGCGAGGGGTCGCAAGGAAGAGTACGGTTTGAAGGGTATGATGGAAGAGATCGAGCGTAAGGTCTCTGTCGATGACGGAGAGCGCATCCGCGATGCAGTCCACATGTTCGGTCACATCCACGGATGCGGCGGACAGCAGAAGCACAGATACGTTGGTGACAACGGGATGCAGGTTTGCTACTCGAATGCTGCGTGCCATCGAAACGAGATTCGGTACGACGGCGAGAAGCCGCTGAGGAAGGAAGGCGCGAAGTGAGCACGAAGACAATGATTGGGATCGGATTCATCGTGATTCTGTTGGCTACGCTTGCAACGGTGCTGTACGGACTTATCGTCAAGAACTACGAGGTCGCTGGCCTCGGCGGTACTGCAGGGTTCCTCGCTGGAATCATGTGCGTTGCGGCTAACTCAGAGTTCGAATGAAGGTCAAGCAGCGGATCTCTGCCAGAGTAATTGCCGACTCTGTCAATCCAGATGGTGACAGACTCATTACCGTCGAGGGGACGTTCAACCGATACCTCTTGGCAGAGCTGAACACTCACCGCCGCTTCAGCAGGAACTCGGCCAGCAGCCGAGCAATTCCAGTCAAGAAGACTATCAGGCAGGTCTGGGCTGATCCGGCACTCCCCATCTCCTGGGGAACCAATCAAGCAGGCATGCAAGCCCGCTCAGAACTTTCTGGATGGCGCCGATGGTGTGCCATCCGCCTGTTCCTACTTGCCCGCATCCCGGCTATCATCATTGTCTGGTTGCTAACGCTGGTGAAACTGCATAAGCAGGTTGCCAACAGACTCCTTGAGCCGTGGGTGTGGCACACCGCGATCATGTCTGCAACTGAGTGGGACAACTTCTTCAAGTTGAGGCTGCATCCCGACGCGCAGCCAGAGTTCCAGGAACTTGCTCGTTGCACCAGGGTCGCGATCGACGGAAGTACTCCTCGTAAGGTCGAATGGGGAGGCTGGCATCTCCCATACACTGACGAGCACGATGAGGTCCGCCCAACGATGGTTCCTCTCGACTATGATGACAGCGTTCCGGTGCGAGCATGGATCTCGTGCGCTAGATGTGCAGCCGTCTCCTACGTTCGACAGGGCGAGAAGAGAGATCCGGCGAAGGACATCGATCTCATGTTGAGGCTGAAGAATAGCGGGCACTGGTCTCCGTTCGAGCATCCTGCGCAAGCGATGCCGCGAGCGTACCTTGCAGCAGGTTCTAGCAACTTTGACGGATGGAAGCAGCTTCGTAAGTTCTATCCGAGCGAATCTGGTCGAATCGAGCGAGTTGAAAGACACGACATCGAATCCTGCCCGAACGGTTCGTTCTACGGTTGCGATAAGTGCACCTGAAGGAGTCAATTGATGCGTGACGAGGATGTCGACGACGATGGATGGATCTCGATGGAAACTGACATGCCAGACCTCGAAACAGAAGAGGGGCGGGATAGTTGGGTAGAGATCCTCGCCGCGCAAGACGATGAGTCTCTCCAGGAGAGTGACATGTCGTGGATCAAGTGTCTGAACGTCGAGGACGGGAAGACAATGATCGTCAGGATGGTCTATGCGGATGGTTCCGAGGAGATCTTCGACACGATCATCCGCCGCAAGATCTCAGTAGTGAAGCAGGGTGACGGCGAGAGCAACTAAATGGCGGGCATGGATCCCACGATATGTGGGTACTGTGGATACTACAAGCTGGGTCCACATGATGAATGCAGTGTCAAGCAAATGATGATGCCAAAACGTGATATGAAGGTACTGGCCATTGAGCCTTACGAGGGACTGACTGAGGAGACGATAGTGAAGCCAGATGGTGCCGATCCGATCAACCCGGATCACTACAAGGCAGGTGGGATCGAGACGATCGACTTCATCGAAGCAAAGGACCTGGACTTCTATCTGGCGAACGCCGTGAAGTACATCAGCCGTGCTGGCAAGAAGGACCCTGCGAAGGTACTGGAGGACCTCAAGAAGGCTGTCTGGTATCTCAATCGCAAGATTGCACGATTGGAGGCCAAATGAGTGAGCCTAGGCAGAGTCTTCTCTGCGATGTCGACGGTGTTGTGGCTGACCTCGTTGGCGGAATGCGCCGCTGGTTGAATCGTACGTACCAGCTTGACTTCGATCCGATCGACGTCCTCTATCACGATAGGATGGGTCGCTCTCCAGGTCTGAAAGACCTCAACGAGAAACTGAAGCGATGGTTTCCAGAAGAAGCTGACGCAGAATACAACGGATTCGGTGGAGCATTCCGATGTTTCATGAAAGACCGTGAGGTCTACGGCGAGTACGTTGTGCCGATCAATGGTTCTGTCGAGGCTATCGCAGCATTGCGTCATGCATACGACATTGTCTTCGTGACAGCATTGATGAAGTCCGCCCGCGACCACTTCCGCTCCAAGATGGAATGGATCGAGCGGTGGTTTCCTGGAATCCCTATCATCACGGCTCCCTCTGGCGAGAAATGGCGTGTACGAGGCAACCCTTCAGGTCGTACATACGCTGTCGACGATCGTTTTGACACCTGCACCAGGTGGGCAGACAACGGAGTGATTTCGTTCCTGTACAGACAGCCTTGGAACGAGGCACCTGCTGGCACTAAGAACTTCGACTGGGCTGAGATCGAGTGGGCATTGCTATGAGCAACAAACCAGAGCCTGGTCATACCTCGGTCCGACTTGGACCTTCGTTCTTACGACCATCAAAGAATGAAAAGGGTTGCTACGAACTCTGCCGTCCGATACTCACAGTGGTCAATGAGGGAGACCGTGTAACTACTGAGTCTCACCAGGAGCCAATCCCACTTGGACTCTATCGCCCCGTCAGGAAAGGTGATAGGATGCCTACAACAGCGGAGATGGCGGCTCACAAGGGTCCGCCGTTTCGCATCAAATCCAACGACACAAAGGGCCAGCCGATCGAGCTGGTCCTCGTTGAATGGATCGGACAGGAGTAGGAATGATTGGACAGCGCGACGCACAGCGTTTCATCAAAGTCTTCTGGGTCATTTGGGCGGTGTGGGGTGTCGTATGCCTTGCGGCATTCGTCGGCATCGCCTGGGCGATCATTCACTTCGTCAGCAAGTACTGGTGAACATGAAGAAGATCAAGAGAAACACTGTCAAGCGCATCCACGTTGTCCAAGCGAACCTGCGGGCCAACCGCAAGGATAATGGCGTACGTCCAGTGTTCACGATCCAGACCTCATCCGGACCGGTGCATGCGCATCGTGTTGAGATTGCTGGTCCATCGGTCCTCGTGAACTCTGAAAAGCCGCTCAAGTGCGGCGCTAGGATTTGGATCGAGACTCGGGCCGAGGTCTCGTACGTGGAGGATACTGCTGATGGACAACAAACAGGTTAATCTCTTTAGCACCAAGCTCTCTCATGAGTTTGCAGTGCTCGGCTGGCAAGATCGCAACGAGCTTCTCATCAAGATCGGTCGCGCTGAAGCGAAGATGCGAAGTGAGGGACAGGATCGTCCTGTCTGGCGTGGTCCTGTCTCTGAAGACAAGCTCCTTGGCGCAGATGTTGTCGTTCCAACAGACCAGGGCGAACGTCGCGGTCGCGTGATCGGCTACGGCATCATCGCTGTCGGCCTTGAATTCGAACGATCTGTCGTCGTCCATGTTCCAGCCTCAGGAACTCACCACGAAGTGCCAGGCTCTCTCGCAAAGATTGCCTCTCAGGAAGATAGCGATCGCATCAGGAACGAAATGGAGATGGCTCGCCGCCTCGCTGAGGTGAGCATCGAGGTGCAGAAGGGCCCAACTCCGCTTCCTGCCACTGCTGTTCCAAAGAAGCGTGGCCAGAAGGACCCGAAACTCATCGAGAAGTTCATCGCGATTGCCAAGACGTCTAATAACGTTCGAAGCGTCGATGAAGGCTCGGCAAACTTCAAGGTATCTGGCGTAGACGCAGACAAGAGATTGTACGTCTTCAAGAACCAGCTTCGAGTCGACGTAAGCGGATTCTCTTTTGACCATCCCGGTCTCCGTCGGATTTCCGACGACGAGGCGAGAGACATGCACCTAGGGAAGGTGCGCGGACAAATCCTGTTCGATGACCGCGAGGTTGCGTTGCAGGCATTTGAGAAGGCCCTCGACGGCCTGAGGTGATATGATGCAAGCTATGGACCAACAGGCACGAGTTGTAGCAGCCACCAAGGTCATCTCCGAGCTCGATAAGACGGGTCTCTGTGAGAATGCCCAGCACCGAATGACCGTTGTCGGTCCCGAAATCAAGGTGATCGACATCCAAACAGGGACGCTGGTTGCGTACTCTTCCACACGGGCGGACTTCGATGCCTCTGTCGAAGAGTTTGTTTGGGATTTTTTCACCGGATACGGTGAAGCATGAGTGATTCTAAGGCTTTGCAGTCTGGTGACGTTGCAAAACTCAAGAGCGGAGGTCCGCTTCTGACTGTTCTGGACGTCGCTGGTTCGACAGCAAAGATCGGTTGGTTCTTCGGAGCCGAATACTTCCATCAGGAAGTTCCACTGGTCGCGCTCACGAAGTTCACGCCACTGGACTAAAGTCCGCGACAGCCAGTACTTAGCCCCACGATGATGGGAACCTGGCAGATCCTTGAGAGCCTCCTCGAGGCAGATGACGACAAGCGCTACCACGGTGGTCCACCTCGGCAGGAGAAGCCGAAGTCGGCCGCCGAGTATCGTTCGGCGCTGCTCAAGCACATCACACGCCGGTACGACGAGAACGAAGCTGATAAGGTCGACAGCCTCCTGAAGGCTGCGATGCAGCGTAAGGACTTCTCGGAGTTCCAGAAGAAGATGGCGATGGACTACATGAGTCCAGAGATTGACTCAATCGTCAAGGGGATGGCCAAGGCAGGTTCACCTGAAAAGGCTCCCTCAGACAAGTCTAAGGACCCGGATAACAAGTCTGCAGTCAGGGGACCTTCCGGTCGTCAGTACATGGGTCCAGAGGATAAGGCTGACATTGATGCTAAGATCAATGCCATGCGCGCCGCCCGTGCCAACGCCGGTACTGCACCGCTTCCTGCCTCTAATCCGAGGACAGGAAAGCCTGACATTGGCACTGCTGGCCAGAACACTCCGCAGCAGCAGCCATCTGTTGCCGCTGGTGTGAGACCTGCGATGTCTGCCGCCGACCTGAAGAATCTCAGGATCAACAAGTCGGGCCTCGTTAAGGCCCAACAGATGGTTGATAGAGAGACTAAGGCGAAGGGTCCAGATGCTGGCACACGCCTCGCTAAGCGTCTCGGTGTTCCTTCTACTCAGGATCGTACTGTGAAGGATGAGGAAACCGGTGACACGAAGGTCGTCATCTGGGGTCCAGAGCGCGTCCTGAAGTTCATGGATTCTGACAACGCCCACTTGCCAGGACTCAGCCCTCAGCAACCAAGGGCTGCATCTATGCAAGGTACTGACCTCAAGCCTGGCAAGAGCGATGCAGAACGCAAAGCACAAGCTCACGCTGGCGCAAAGGCACGAGATGCTGGTGACATTCCTGCAGATCGCCTCGACAAGATCAAGGCAGGCATGCTCTCTCGCAGCGGCGCACCGAGTGGTGAACAGGGCCGTCCTTCCCGTCCGCCTAGCTTTGACTTCGAAGTATTCCGTCCGCACGGTGTGTCTACTGAGGTTCCTGTGAACCGTCCTGACCCAGCAACCGGCCAGTGGATGCGCGGCAAGCGTACCGTTGATCCTTCCAAGACTGGAACCCAGTGGAACGGATACAAGGGCAAGTGGTACACTGACGACGAGATGGCGAAGATGTTTCCTGGCAAGGAGCCAGGCGGCGGTAGCAAAGGGCTCGTGAATCGAGCCACTGCTAGAGCCGGTACGGTTCCGAACCAAGGTGCTCAGGGTGGACCGATCAAACCCGGTCAAACCGCAGCCTCTGATTTCGAAATGGATGACGAGGACGACGAGTACTCGCCGGACGACGGCTGGCAGAAGATCTGACATACGATAGTCGTCCGTGGTATGATGCCACGGATGGCATTTCGCAGCATTCTTCCACTCCTGCTTCTTGCAGGCTGCGTCGACCAGGAGTCGACCTCTAACACCGAGCAGGCGCTCGGCGGCGCTACGGACTGCTTGGTCCCTGGTGCCTTACCCGATGATGGGCTTGATGATCGCGTCGCGATCCAACAGGCTCTGACCAATAAGGGCTGTGCCCTTCTGTCTCCAGGCACGTACGATGTCGGTGTCACAGTACCTCGCGTATTTGGCGGGACGACTGGCCTCGATCGATACGACCTACTGAAGCTTGCAGGTGGCCGCTCTTTGCGTGGTTCTGGTCCTGCGACGACGATCCGCTTCTATGGAGATGCTGGAAAGAGCGATCTCCGCGGAGTCGGCATGACTGGAGATGAAAACCTCGTCTCTGACATGCGCCTCGATACAACGGGGCTGTCGAACACAGGCGAGCAAACGCACGCTATCCACATGACCGGTCCTGCACTGAAGCAGAAGGTTTCTGGAGTGTGGTTCCAGCATCCTTCGCTCGGCCCGAGCGCTGGTGGTGACTGCATCAAGATCGTCGGGTACGATCCTGCAGTGCTTGCTGACGGTACGTCTGGACCTGATAAGCGAGTGTCGGCCGTCATCATTGGAAACATCTTCGGTGCATGCGATCGGTCTGGTATCGCTGCTCACAGTGGCATCCGTGAGGCTGTCATTACCTCGAACCTGTTCCTCGCCACTGGCGATCAGGACATCGATCTCGAGGGAGGCGGCGGCATCATCGACAACCTTGTCATCGATGGGAATGCGATGCGTCGCACTCTCAATTCGGGCATCTCCGTCGCAATCGGAGCCGACATGACCCGGAAGGCCGTGTTCTCCAATAACTCGGTGCATGGTGGACGGATCAGCACGTACAACGTGCAGTATCTCTCTGTCATTGGAAACACGTTCGAGTCTCCAGGCAACGCTCTGCAGATGATCAAGATGAGCCGTCTCGTCACGATCACGGGAAACACGTTTGTGGGAACTGATCCGACCATTACTGGGACCGTGATCACTGCGTCTCACCACAACTCGGGTAAGCCAGGAAACCTGGTGATCTCTGGCAATACGTTCGAGCTAGTCTCTACGAATGGCGGCGTTGTAAGCCTCATTTCAGCAGCAAGCGCGTCCTTCACTGGGAACTCAGTTGTCTGGACCCCAACTACTCCGGTTGATATTTCGGTTGCCTTGCAGATCTACGGTATCACGCAGCCGACTGAAGCTATCCTTGTGTCCTCTAACGTCATCAGGGGTCCGTACTCTCGCACTCTCGGAGTTACCAACTCCTACGAGGCATCGAATGGTGGTGGAATCAGGTCTGTAACGTTCGTTGGGAACATCCTGCGCGGCCCGTTGCTTGGCGTTCACTGCTCGCAAGCCGGTCTCGGTCCTTACGTCTCGTACGGCAACTCCGGCGCAACCCACCAGTGCGCCGGTCCGTTTACTGCCGGCAACTAATCAGTGTGATATAATGTCTGCATGGAAGCATCCAAGCAGACTGTAGTTCGGGGAGGCCTTGGTCTCCCCATGATTCTTTTCCTCATCTTTCTGGTCTTGCAGTTGACCGGAAACATCGACTGGCCTTGGTACGCAGTCGCAGCCCCCTTGCTGATCGCATGGGGGTTTGGTTTGTTCCTGATCTTGACCTTCGCAGTGATCGCGGTATTGGCTTCGAGGCGCTGAGATGGGGCGAATCCGGAAGGCATTAGCCCGTGGTATCTCCCTGTTGGAGGAAACGGTAACGCGCATTGGTGATCCGTACTCGGGCACCGCGCTGCTTGAGACCCTCCGGAAGTCCAGAGATCGTGGTGCTGAACTCGCGTTAGAGAACGCGCAGCTGCACGATGAGATCGAGACCATGCGGAAGCGTATGAACGATCTTATCGATAATGGTCCCGCTCCCACACTTTACAACGACGAAGTTGCTGCACTCAAAGTTGCAATTGACGTTATGGAACATGAGAGTGTTGGCAATCCAGCTGTTCTTGACCGTTTGCTTGTGCGCGCAAATCATAGCAGGTTGACTGAGCGACAATGGGAAGAGTCCATGCACGCTGTTGTGATGGGCAGGACTTTCGACCCTGAACTCAGTCCGTCGGACGACATCGAACGACCAGAAGAAGCTCCGTACTGCGATTGTGATGCTGGGTTCAGAACTGCTGAAGACTGGCGCGACCACATGAATGCAGCTGGTCCGTGCGACGGATCGAAGAAGAGGTAACGTGTCGAAACAGGTCATCGTGATGCGGAAAGATTTGGGGATGCGTAAGGGCAAGATGATTGCCCAGGGTGCGCATGCATCTCTTGGCGCTGTCTTGCTCCTCATGGATGGAGACAAGCTGATGAGCGGGGACTTCAACAAAGAAGTTCCAGAGGCGTTCTATCAGTGGATCAATGGCACATTCACAAAGATCTGCGTTTCTGTAGATTCTGAGACTGAATTGATGCGCATCTTTGCTGAGGCGACGAAAGCAAAGCTTCCTGTCAAGCTCATCACAGATGCTGGACATACCGAGTTTCACGGTGTCCCGACTCGTACTTGCCTTGCTATCGGACCAGCTCCAGACGAGATGATCGACAAGATCACTGGAGAGCTGAAGCTCCTTTAACGGCGGTGAGATGCGGTATAATGGTTGCATGACGAAGGTCGCGATCATTTCCACTCTCCTTTTTGCCGTCGCTTGTGGCGACAACATCGATCCCGGACCGCGGGTGGAAACGTGGGGAGATGCTGAGGCTGTCTGGGCCGAGGCATGGTGTTCCTACACCGGTCGCTGCTATCCCGAAGACTTAGCGCTCTTCTACGACACACACGAAGAGTGCGTCGCCGACGTTATCGCAGACAACTGCACTTATCGCCAGCGAACTGGATTTCCTGACTGTGATACTCTGTTCCCACAGATTCACGTCGATGAGATCGAGCAGTGCGGCCAGGAAATGGCTGACCTGACCTGCGGTGCAACCAGGGCTCCGGACATCTGTTTTACCGCCTTCTCCGAGAGCAAGTGATCCATGATCGAGATTCCATCTAAGGGTGTGCCGATCAAAGCCTGGATCGAGGGTGTCCCTCTCGAAGACGAGGCTCGTCAGCAACTCCAAAACATCGCCCTGCTCCCGTGCGTCGGCCCGCACCTCGCAGTAATGCCAGACGTCCACCTTGGAAAGGGTGCGACTGTGGGCAGCGTTGTGCCAACCAGGAAAGCGATCATTCCGGCAGCGGTAGGCGTCGACATCGGCTGCGGCATGATGGCCACTCTCACGAACCTGAAGGCAGAGGATTTGCCGGACTCACTCTCCAACCTCAGGTCGGAGATTGAAGCTGCAGTTCCGCACGGCCGTACCAACAACGGCGGCTACGGAGACAAAGGCTCCTGGAACAACGCACCTCCGCAGATTGTGGAGAATGACTGGAAGGCTCTGGAGCCGCTCTATCGTGAGCTCACAGCACGCCATCCGTACATGTTCGCGTACAACACCTTCAATCACCTAGGAACCCTAGGGACAGGCAACCACTTTGTGGAGATGTGCCTTGACACTGAGGGCAGAGTCTGGGTGATGTTGCACTCAGGCTCTCGCGGTGTTGGCAACCGTATCGGTTCGTACTTCATCGAGGTCGCCAAGCAGGACATGCGGGAGGCCCATGGCGAGCTTCCGGATGACCAGGACCTTTCCTACCTGACCGAGGGGACACAGCACTTCTCAGACTACGTGGAGGCCGTTGGGTGGGCCCAGAGGTTCGCTTATCAAAACCGAACCATCATGATGGAACGAACGCTTCACGCTGTCCAAGCGGCACTTCGGCATCCAGTCTGGAAACTGGAGGAAGCTGTCAACTGCCACCACAACTACGTTGAGCAGGAGATTCATGGTGATGAACTCCTCTACGTGACTCGAAAGGGTGCCGTCAACGCCGAGAAGGGTCGACTAGGCATCATCCCGGGTTCCATGGGAGCCAAGTCGTTCATCGTCCGTGGCAAAGGAAATGCCGAGTCGTTCAATTCTTGCAGCCATGGTGCTGGTCGGAAGATGTCCAGAAACCAGGCGAAGAAAATGTTCACTCTCGAGGACCACAAGAAGGCCACTGAGGGCGTTGAATGCCGCAAGGATGATGGAGTCATCGACGAGACTCCTGGAGCGTACAAGGACATTGACGCTGTCATGGCAGCGCAGGCCGATCTCGTCGAGGTCGTAGCAACGCTCAAACAAGTTCTTTGCGTGAAGGGATAAGAGATGGCAGGCAAAAGAAAGCAGTTTCAACCGAAAGAGAAGTCGCTCGCCGAGTCCCTCCGAGAGGTAGCTGAATCGGCCCTCAAAGAGAAAAAGGAAAAAATGCGAACTGCGACGGCTGAATACGTCATGAAGAACGTCAGTCAAATCATTGCTTGGGCCAAGACCAGAGCAGGCAATGGGCAGTTCGATGGAGTACACCTCTACGATAACCAGTACATCGGATACGAGGATAATGACTTGACTGTCGCTCGTATCGTCTCGCTTTTGCAAGACGAAGGTTTCAATGTCACTCTCGATGAGGTTGCAGGAGCATCGGGCATCACTAAGCAAACACGCATCATTGTAAAGTGGAGTGCCTGATGTACTGGTTTTCACGCAAGAAGGATCAACCCATGCCAGATGAAGTTCCGAAGGAACTCAGTTTCGCTGATAAACTGAGGCACAAGAGTGGCCCTGTCTACCAGGAGCATCGTGCCAAGCATCGGGCTTTCACACAGATCATGAAGATCGTCGATCAGTGCAAAAATCAAGCAATGGCAAACGCTGAGGCTGGAAGCACGAGCGCGACGCTTGTTCTAGATCGCCCGTATGCTATCAAGCCGTACGTGTCTGAAGAGCAGATCATCGAAGGGCTCACAAAAGAGCTCGCTGCTGAGGGTCTGATATCCAAGACTTGGATCGCTCCAGACCAAGGAAACAGCACAATGCAGAAGCTCTGGATCAGAGTCAGTTGGGGAGAAGACAATGGGTGAATACATCAATCCGCGTGACGGCTCCTCGAAGGAGCAATTTCTCACGTCTCATGGACGTGAAATCAACGATCCTTCCGAAGCATTTTCGACCGAGCTGCCGGTCTGCCTCATGAACAATGGCAGGTTCACGGCTGCAGGCATCGCCTACGATGAGCGCGAAGTGAGGGCATTCACCATGCCTGGTGACGATCGTCCCAAGAAGTGGTACGCCGTGCCGCTAGAGAAGCTTCGGCCGTTCATGTCGCACTACGCGCTCGCCGACATCGGCAAGCTGTAGCCGTGGATCAGAACAAGCTCAAGGTACTTCGCGAGATCGGGTACCGTGTCGGTCCGGCATGCGGCACTTGTTCGTACGGCAACTTCGAGTACTTCCAGATGTGGGGAACCTGCTCTCTCCACACATACGAGCATCTGAAACACACTGGTGCACGTCGACAACTATCGACCCACCTGTGTGGCAATTGTCCGAACTACGAACTTGATGAGGATGCTGCGCGAACCTTAGAAGGATTTGAAGAACTTACTGTTCTTCATCCTGTCCAGGGTCAACCTGCATCTGCCGCTGTGACTGGGCCTTCGGAGAGTTCGGAGGAGTAACCAGTGGGGCGGTAGGGGGCTTCTGGGGCGCGCGTCTGCGGTCTTGTGGATTGCTTCCAATCTTGACTGGAATCCCAAGAGCCTCGGCTAGCTGATGCCACGCGCTGGTTGCCATCCATCTACGTAGCAAGTTCTATTGGTGGCGGCCGACCGGGAGAGAGATACAATACCTTGTCACAGGAGGATGACCCTGTGGACAAGGAAGAGGCCATCTCTGAAATAGAAAGTTGCGTTGCCGAGGGCCTACAGCTCCTCCGTCGTGCTGCGGACATTCTCCGTGGCCCTGATGTTGAGGCCTCTGCCCGTTCTATGCAGGTTGAAATCTGCGTGACTAGGGCGATCGAGTCTCTCTCTAGGACCAAACTAAGGTGACGATCCGCCCACCTACCCTGGGTGAGTCCCGGGTCATAGTGAAGTTCCTCATCGAGAAGGAGATGCTGGGATGCTCACCAGACGAGGTTTGGCAGCATGGCTCAGCTTGGCGTCTTCTTGGAACACTTCGGGAGTGTATTGACGCGATCACTCTCTTGATCGGTGGTAGTCATTCAGTCAAAGCGTCTTTCATTCAAGCTTGTGTCATGCAAGCTGACGGAATCTCTGAAGTTCCGTTCTTTCTAGCTGAGCTTTCTGAGTTCCTTGTTGAAGACGGCGAAGCTCGTCGTTTCTGGCAAGGGATGTGCACCGACGACAGATTTCCACATCGGTGCCCACGCTGCGGAGCTGCAGCCTTCATCGGATTCTTGCAAGTGGAGTGCAAGTCCCAATGCAGTGGCCGTTAATCCTCAGAACAGGGTTCGGGAATGTGTTCACACATGGCCGGTGGGACCATGAAGCGACAAAGTTGATTGCCGACGCTTACAATAGCGGTGATTGGGACCTTGTCGTAGAGTGGGCCAACGATACCGAATGGGACGGAGACGAAGCGGACTGATGTTATTGACGATGTTGCGCCGTGGTAAAATGGCATCATGCCGAAGACAACCACGAAGACGAAAAAGCCCCGGTCTTACCGGGCACTGAAGGTCATGACTCCGGAGCAGATTGCCAGTCTGCTCCCAAATGGTGAGCTGGACGATGGCTCTCACGATGAGCCAGGTTCTGATCTGAACGAAAACGGTGAGCTCTGCCTCATGGAGGCGGTTGCCTACATCACTGGCGAGAAGCACTCGGATCATCCTAAGTGCGCCTGTCCTGACCTGACCAGCATCGGTATTGGGTTCAACGACTCTCACTCCGGTGACAAGTACGAGCTCAGGGAGCTCATCAAGGGCATCCCGGCACTCGTCGGATCCCGTACTGGTTCTTCTCGCGTCCGTTGGAAGCGCGCCAAGAAGATGGTCAAGTTGCTCATGCCGCGTTTCATCGAGGAAGCGCATGAATACGTGAATGAGAGCGCCTCGAAGAGCCTCCTCCAGGAACTTGAAGTGCTCTCTGATTTCCGCAACAGGGACGAGGCCAAGCGGGCTCTCAAGATCGTGAAGATGATCGGTCCTGACGTCAGCCACGACGTGACCACCACTCTCGAGAATTCCCTCGAAGCGCTTATCAAGCGCTGGAACTCGGATGGCATCAGCAAGCAGGCATATGGGATGGTTATTCCGTCCGACTTGCAAGAGATCTTCACGAGCGGTGAGGCACAGGCTGATGTGCTCAGTGAGCTCGGCCACATCCGCAGCTGAGATACAATAGCAACCAACGAAAGGCAACAGATGAGCGAAGAAACTAAGACTGAAACCGCTGCCGAGAAGAAGGCGCGTGAACCGAAGAAGAACTCGATCCCGTCGACTGAAGTCGATAAGCTGATCGCCGGCATTCCATCGTACAAGAAGACCTCCTTCCTGGTAGTCGGACATCGCGATGGCATCCGGATCGCCCTCCCACTCACCACTGGCGTGAGTCGTGCGTACTTCTACGGCAACGGAGACTATTCGCTGATCCCGTCTCATGACGCGATCACGGTCTTCACCGAGGAGCAGCGCAAGGAACAGCGCAAGGGTGGGATCATGGCCGAGATCGACTTCGAGAAGGGGCTCGATCAGGCACGTGAGGCGCTGACTCTGCTGATCGAAGTGGTCCGTGCAGCTCCGGCCCCGGCGCCAAAGGCTGTCGCGAAGCCCAAGGCTCCGAAGAAGGAGAAGGCTGTGGCCGCAGCTCCTGCCAACCCTGAGGAAGTTGACCCGCCGACGGGTGAGATCGGCGACGCTCCTGACGGTGATTCTGCCGAGGCCTGATGGACCTCCAAGAGCTTCGGACGAGGGCAAATGCGCACCTTCTGAAGTTCATGATGAGGCTCGCGGATGAACTTCGCGAGCATTTTCCACACCACGCTACAGCCCTGCGTGGTGAACTCATCGGAACAAAGCTGAGTGAGGGCAGATGGCATCGGATTTCGAGCCTTCTTGGCTCACTCGAGGCGTTGCCAGGAGTTCACTTCACGTCCGAAGAGCACGATTCACGTTCTCTCGGAGTCTATGGAAGCAGGATTGCGAAAGAAATGGCATTCGCTATGTTCGGATCCAAAGACCCTGCAGGCTCACTTGAGCTCGCCATTTGGTGGGCAGATGATGTAAGCAAGAGGATGCATGTCGAGCAACAGAATACCGCACAAAGCACAGACACCGCGACCACTCCAGGATAAGGAAAAAGACATGTCTGACGAAGAAAAGCCGATCCAGTATACGAAGATGGGCGGCGTTTACGTCCGCTGCGGACAGACCAAGAAGACGCTGGATCCCGGCTTCTACGACGTCGTCAACATGGGCAACGCTGGCTACGGTTTGAAGCCGAAGGCAGCGGTGACTGATGAGCTCATCGACCTTCCTGGGACTGTCGCTGACGAGATCTTCTCGGACATCGATAAGTTCATGGCTACGAGCAAGAGCTATCTCGAGTACGGACTGACCCACAAGCGTGGGTATCTGTTCTACGGTCCGCCGGGCTCTGGCAAGACCAGCCTAGGTGCCATGTTGGCCCGCCGCTTCATCGAAAAGGTCGGCGGCATCGTGATGTATGCTGGCGACGTCGGATCGTTCTACCACGGCGTTGGTATCATGCGAGACGTGGAGCCAGGCCGTCCCTCGATGTATCTGATCGAGGAGGCTGATGCAATCGTGAACAACACGCACTGCCTCAGCATCCTTGATGGTGAATTGAGCATCCAGGGAGCGGTGTTCGTCGCGATGACGAACTACAAGAACAAGCTTCCGCCTCGTATCGCGAACCGCCCGGGTCGATTTGACCGGGTCACGTTCGTGAATTGTCCGCCAGAGAAGGTCCAGGTGGAGTACCTCCGCCGCATCGCTCTCCGAGGCACCGATGATGAGAAGCTCGCTCTGGCCTTGGCGAACAGGATTGTCACGGAACTCCGTGGCCTGACGCTCTCCATGGCCCACCTCAGGGAGGCGTTCATCTCCCACGTGCTGCTCGATATGCCGCTCAGGGAGGTCCGCCGTCGGTTCGATGTGATGGCTGGAAAGATCGATCCCGAGCTCGAAGCCAAGATCGAGAAGGCGGTCGATGACGACGCTGAAGCGGACGCTGACGAGTACGATGAGACTCGTGAGGAGGCCGTGTACGAAGCCAAGAACTGGAGCCCCGAGAGCGACTAGGGCAAACGTCCGGTGTTTCGTGCACCGCAGCGAGCGCTGACCTTCGAAAACATCTCGTCGGAAAAGGTTATGGCTCGGTATGCGAAGAAGCCTGTGAACCCGGATTACTATGGCACAGTCACGATCAAAACTGAAGGGAGCTCCTCCTAAGCACCTGACCGGTAAGATGCCGGTCAGCTCAATGGAGTCCCCCTGGTGGGACCAAGTCCTGTCTGAGATCACTGGTCCTAGTGGCCTGGTGGGAAGTACCCTTTCAGTTGAGGAGCTCACTGAACTCATTCCGTCATATCCTGACGGAAGACGTCCGAGGGCACGTGCGGTAGTGCGTAGGTTGCGCTCTGTACTCGAGCTCGTCTCTAGGGGACCAAACGGTTCCCTTGGGCGGGGCGCGACGTACAGGGTATTGCCTGCTCTGCCAAAGCCTCGGGCACCAGCCGCTGACGATGATGTGCTAGCCCTAAACGAGGACTACATCGCTGCAGCTGTCGAACGTATGACAGGAGGAAAGAGATGAGATGGGAGCACGAGACAAGAACAGCTGCGCAGCAAGCAAGCTGGGATATCGTCGAGACTGATGGAGTTAGTGACTACCATGGCTGGGGTGTGCACTTACTCCGCCGTGGTGATGAATGGGCTGTGCTGCCGTGGAGCTACGGTTCTTGCAGCGGGTGTGATCGATACGAGGATGAGTGTCCGTACGATGCTACACCAGAACAATGTTACGCGGTCTTTGGTGATCTAATCGAGATCTGCAAAGACGAAGAAGACGCTAGAATGCAATTCTCCAGCCGTAAGGGTTGGTAAGTCAATTGTCGTTAGTGGTAAAATTGTGATGCCGGTCATCCGGTAGAAGGATTCAAGGGAATGGCAAAGAAAGCGAAAGCTGTACCGGTGAACGTTCAGTTCGCCGACACGTACGAGGGCTGCCAGGTGGTAGCCAACATCATGGGTCTGAACGTCGAAACCGTTCGGAAGCGGGCCAAGGCTGGCAAGATCCCTGGCAAGCAAAATGCCAAGGGAACCTGGATCTTCCAGCATTCCGACCTGGTGGCTGCCAACATCGCTCCGTTCAATTCGGTTCGGAATCGAGCAGGTGTGCCTGGCCCGCTTCCGCTTCCGGTCCGTCCGAAAGTGAACGTTACCGAGGTCATCTTCGTTCTCGATCGCTCTGGATCTATGGGCTCGCTGATGACAAAGGCTCGTGAGAATCTGCAGGCGCAGCTCCACCAGCTCGCAGCAGCGTCGGGCCCGAACGACCAGTACATCGTTTCGATCATCAACTTCGACACGACGATCCTGACCACGTTGGCGAGCACGAACGCCACTCACATCGGTAAAGCAGCTCATGAGCTGTACCTGAGTGCAAATGGCAGCACACGCCTCTACGACTCGGTGGCCGAGGCCATCAGGCTAGCGAATAGGTCCGACGACGGAGAGAAGTCCTTCTTGATCTCGGTAGTCACCGACGGTGAAGAGAACGCCTCCAGCATGAGTGTGGACAACCTGGCTGCACTCGTGGCACAGTCGACTGCGAAGGGACGATACACCTTCGCTTACGCTGGTCCGCGTAACTCTCAGTACACGGCTACCCGGATGGGTATTCCCGCTGGCAACGTCACCACTTGGGAGCAGACCTACGAAGGCATCCGGACTCTCGGCGTGCACACGAACAGCTCGCTGAACACGTACACGGAGAGCAGGTCGCGAGGAGTTGTTTCCTCCACCTCGTTCTACGCTCAGCCTGTCACCGGCGATGCCGCCAAGTTCGCAAGCCAGCTCGACAACAAGCTGGCCGATGTGAGCAGCGACGTCCAGGTGCAGAGGGTGACCGACAAGGATCCTGCGGTCATCAACAAGTTCTGCGAGAAGAAGTTCGGGACATTCGAGAAGGGCAAGTACTACTACCAGCTCACCGAGAGTGAGAAGGTGCAGGACTACAAGAAGGTCATCATCCAGGACACGACGACTGGTACCTTCTACACGGGTTGGGATGCGGCCAAGAAGCTGCTCGGCATTCCCACCTTTCAGGGAACCGTGCGGATCAAGCCGGGCTCTCTCGGAGACTTCAAGGTCTTCGTGCAGTCTACCTCGACGAACCGCAAGCTCGTCCCGGATACTGCTGTCGTCTATCTGCCCTGACATTCTGCAGACGTCCGCCAACGTGATATAATGTAGACATGGCGGATGATAGCCGTGAGCCACTGGGCGAGTATCTCGATCGCATGATTGAGGACTTGTACTGGAATTGGAAGACGCGTAGGAGTGAGTTCCCGCGTCACATGGATGTCATCGACTACATTGAGGACGAAGCTACTGGCAGGCCGCATCCAATCGAGGATGCGG